>SDBV01000742.1_pt1 | contig 47324 bp, 65 predicted proteins | sample 2277081 | NCBI WGS metagenome assembly SDBV01 (sample SAMN10402039, study PRJNA504765) | marine sediment metagenome | isolation source: marine sediment core GS10_PC15, 223 cmbsf | place: Arctic Ocean: Southern Knipovich Ridge | collected 2010
GCAGGTCAGGCGGCTTGTTGACTCGTTGGAGCGCAACGGGCAGCGCAAGGCCGTCGTGGTGCAGAAGAAGACCAACCGCATCATCGCCGGGCACGGCGTCGTAGAAGCAGCCCGCTCCCTGGGCTGGAAGGAAGTCCGCTGCGATGTCTGGGATGTCACCGATCAGCAGGCCGAGGCATTTCTGGTAGACGACAACGAGTTGGTGCGGTTCGCCGAGGACGACGAAGAGGTGCTGGCCGCACTCCTCAGCGACCTCGTAGACAGCGACTATCCTGCCCTGTCTTATGACCCCGTTGACATAGAGGCGATGCTGGGTGCGCAGTCCGACCTCGAAGACCCTGGGGCCGGGGAGCCGCCCGAAGAGCCGACCACCAAGCTCGGTGACCTTTGGCAATGCGGGGAGCATCGGGTGCTGTGTGGGGATTGTACGGTTGCTGATGATGTGGCAATGGTGATGGCCGGGCAGAAGGCGACTCACGTTTTCACCGACCCGCCCTATCGCTTCGAGCCATTAGGAGGAAGATTCTGTGCCCCTCACGACAAAGGCGGGCGCAGTTTGCGTCGGACGCTGGACTCAATCGAGGAAGGTGGGTTGGCAGACTTCGACCCCGGTGCGTTCCTTGTTCTGCTGCCATCGTTCTTTGACCAGGGAACTATTTCGGCATTTGTCTTCTGCTCGAAAGACCTCCTGCCAGACTATCTCAACTGGGCCGTGGATAATGGTATATCATTCAACGTTTTGGTGTGGTGGAAGACAGGCGGAGTGGTCCCATTCGGGACCGGACCAATCCCTGACCTGGAGTATCTGATGCTGTTGCGGAAAAGTGCCAAGTGGGTTACTGGTACGGATGCAAACAGGAGCAAGGTCCTGCAATATGGGCGGGAACACGCTGACGTAGGTGACCACCCGACACCTAAGCCACTGGAACTGGTCGCAAATCAACTACGACTTACGACCGACAAAGGAGACATTGTAGCCGACCCCTTCCTCGGCTCTGGCACCACGATGATAGCAGCCGAGAAGCTGGGGCGGCGGTGCTATGGCATTGAGATAGAGCCTCGCTATGTGGACGTGAGCATTCGGCGTTGGGAGGAGATGACTGGCGAGAAGGCGGTGCTGCTATGAAAGAGACACCGGCGACACAAGAGGCATTCGAGGATTATTATGGGCTCGGGCCGGAGCGGTCTGTACGCAAGCTGGCAGATCACTACAAGCAGGAGGTTGCTGCCGGCAACGCAGTGCCGACAAAGCGGCTACGAACGATAGGGAAATGGTCAAGTGAGTTTAACTGGCCTCAGCGCATCATTGACCGCGTTACAGAAGACGCCGCCGGAGTCCGCGACCAGATGCAGGAGCGGCTAATAGGCGTCTCTAAGCGCCTTGCGGGATTTATTGAGGTAGAGCTTACCCGACTACTGCAACGGCTGGCAGATAGCGAGGGCGAGATACTGGCAGCGTCTGTAGCCGACGTAGAGAAGTTGGCGAAGCTGTACTACCAGATAGCCGGGCAGCCGCTGGCTGAGCGCAGCGAACTGGCCGTCGAGGGCAATGTAGAGCTGCTAATCCGCGAGGTGTTAAGTGGTAGCAACGGCCGAAATCCTACAGACTGACATCGGGCAGGAGTTCGCCGATAAGTGGCAGGGCTACGTTGATGACCCTGTGGCTTTCATGGAGGACATTCTGGGCATGCACATATACGAGGCCCAGAAGGAGATAGCGCGCTCAGTGGCAGTCAATTCTAGGACAGCGGTGAAGGCTTGCCATAGCTCAGGGAAGACATACCTCGCCGCTGGCCTCGTCCTGTGGTGGCTCTATACACGCTGCCCTTCGCGAGTGGTAACGACGGCCACCACGTGGCAGCAGGTAAAGAACTTGCTGTGGGCGGACATTCGTAAGATATATGCCAGGGCCACTGTCCAGCTCGGCGAGTGTCTGAAGGTGGAGCTACAGATATCGCCGGATTGGTATGCTGTAGGACTCAGCACAAGAGACACCGAATCCTTCCAGGGTCACCATAGCGAACATATATTCGTGATCGTAGACGAGGCGTCTGGTGTAGAGGAGGCGATATTCGGCGCAGTCCGGGCGATCCTATCCGGTGGTGAGAGGCGGCTACTGCTGATCGGCAACCCACTGTCGGCGGTCGGCTCCTTCTACGATGCGTTCAACAGGCCGAAACTTGGCTACAATCCCATCACTATCGATTACGAACATACGCCGTTTTGGACCGGCGAAGAGTGCCGGGCCCCACTCGTAGACGCCAAATACATCCAGGAGACTGAGACCGAGTTCGGGCGCGACAGCTATGACTTCATTGTGCGCTGCCTCGGCCAATTCTACTCGGCCCGCGAGGACGTCGTGCTCTGTCCTATGGACTGGATTATGGCAGCGAAGGAGCGCGAGTGGGATAAGTCGGAGTTGGGGCAGGAGCTACAACTCGGCCTCGACGTTGCGCGCAGTGGTCAGTCCCGCTCTATCCTGGCCTGGCGGTGTGGCCTCGTCTTTCGTGGTATTGAAGAAGTAGCTACTACCGACACCAAGCAACTGCGTCTCTACGCTCAGGAGAAGGCCTGTTTCCTGGCCAATGAGTACCGGATGCCTGCTATCATAGCGGTAGACGAAATCGGCGTCGGTGCCGGCGTGGTAGACAACTGGGACGAGAAGACAGTGCCTTGCGTCGGCGTCAACGTAGCTGAGGCCAGCAAGCAAGACCAGTTCATGCTGCTGCGTGACGAGCACTACTGGCGGCTGCGGGAGCTACTGCGCCCTGGGGCCGAGCGGGAGCTAATGCGATGGGATATACCAGACACCCAGCGGGCCGTCGCCGAACGTTGCGCTAATCAGCTATCAAGCATACAATACAAGTATGACAGCCGGGGCCGCCCCAAGATAGAGCCCAAGGACAAGATGCGGGAGCGTAATATGCCTTCCCCTGACGAAGCGGAGGCCCTGATGCTCTCATTTGCACCGGTCAGGACAAGGCCGCGGATGCAGAAGTGGGGGAGCTATCGGGGGAAGACGAGGGAGAGTGCGGTGTGAATGAGATAATCTGTGGCGATAGTGCGGAGGAGATTAAGCGGCTTGGTGCTACTTCTCGTGGCGACGTTAGTGTCAAGATAGTCGTCCATCCAGACCGAAGGGCTACTTCACCCGAAGCAGACAAGTACGCTGTTGAAACTGTGGTAGCTGGTGACCTACGCATTCCGACTGAAGAATCGATGTCTATGGAGGAAGCTCAGGCATTTGCATTGGAGCAGTTGGCGAATCCTCGCGCTGCCTATGAGCCAACACCCGAGGAGCTAACATTGGAGCCAGGTAAGCCCGTTGCACCTAAGCGCACGCCGGGTCCACCCTCGCCAGAGGAATTCGCCCATCGGTTTAAGGCCAGAGGCATCGGGCGTCAGGAATCTTGGAGTCGATTTGTACAGGCTATGGCACTGAGGCCTGGAATGGATGCTGGGGAATGGTATGAGATTTACGACAGAACGTAGAGATTGCAGAAGAGGAACAGAAGCAGACTGTGTTGCCGATGGTGGCAAACTAAGAGGTGATATGAATGGCTGGAAGCCCATTCGATAAGTGGAGCAGAGACTTAACAAGCAGCAAGGGGTCAGGGCTGCCGTGGTCAGTAATCGCATTAGTTATAGTGGCGGCGTTTGCGTACATAGTTCTGTTGATTAGGTAGCGAGGTGATGTAATGGCTGAAAACAGAGAGAAGCCGCGAATAGTGAGTCTCAAGGGTGCAACGGTCGGCGATGAGGGCTGGGATGCCTTCAGCTGGGAACCGTATAAGAAATGGCCGGGCCGAGGGCAGCGTCTCCTTGAGTTCTTCCTGATGCAGAACTTCGACCCCACTGTCGGGGCGGCTTTGTACGTCCTGCGCCGGATGATAGTCAACGCGCTGGGTGAGTACAAGCATGAGCGCGAGGAGATAGCCAACTTCGTCAACGACGCCCTGGCAATGGTGAACAGCGGTGAGACCGGCGCACCTATGGCCGGAGCCGAGGGGCTGGCCTGGAAGCTGCTGACGGCGCCTGGCTATGGCGTGGCGATAGCGGAGACTACCTGGAAGCACGAGACCAACGCCTGGCTCTACGACCGTATTGAGCTACTGCACCCGCTGACATACGCTGGCAGTATCCTTGGGCCGGTGTGGATGGGCGCGAAGAAGGACAAGCCGGGTATCAAGTGGGATAAGAAGAAACAGCAGGTGACTGAGGTCGTGCAGGCTACCGGCAAGATATTTGAGGAGGTGACGCGCCTACCGATAGAGCGGCTGATCTATTGGCCCTACGACCAGCAGTTCCGCGAGGACTTGTACGGCAACTCCCTGCTCAATCGGGCGCGGCGCGGCTGGCACGCTAAGACCAAAATGGAGCAGTACTGGATGGTATTGTTAGAGAAGTGGTCAACACCGGTGCCGATTGTCACCATGCCCGCCGGCCTTGTCTGGGAGGACCCTGATACCGGCGAGGCAATGGAGCTATCAAAGTTCATCCAAGAGTTCCTGACTGAGCTTGTCTCCGGCAAGGGCCTGGTGCTACCGCTCACCGATGAAGACGCAAAGACATTCAAGATGGAGCTATTCGAGTCGAAAGAGGCAGGCCACGAGGCCTACAACGCCGCCTGCACTTACTGGGACGAAGGCATATTCCTGGCCGTCCTCATGGCGCGGCTGCTGCTCAAGGAACCCGAACACGCAAGCAGAGCCCAGGCTGAGACCATGCTGCAATTCTTCCTGATGCTGCTGGACGGTATAGCCGGGGAGTTGGGGGCCGTCCTCGTCAACCAGGTATGCCAGCCGCTCGTAGACTTCAACTTCGGTACGGGTATCACCGGCGGCGAGTGGGTCTTCGACGACTTCCGTGATGCTGATATAGAGCTAATGGCCAAGGTCTTCCTGATGATAGCGCAGGCGCAGCAGGCAGCGTCCATGGCGATGGTAAACATTGACGCCGATATGGACAAGGCGCGGACGGGCTGGGCAAGCGGTATCCTGGCAAGCCCCGAGGAAGTGAAGGACTTTATGGTACAGAATCCTGACCTTGGGCAAGAGGAGCCGAGGCAGCAACTGAGCAGCCCATATGAAAGGATGGGAGACTGATGGCCGCAGGAGCTAGGAAAATCGGCCGCACCAAGAAGAAGTGTGAACGCTATCGGGCGAGTGGTCGGCGCGAGAAGAATAAGGCGAGGCGGCTGGAGGCAAGGCTACGCAAGTTCCCAGCCATCAGCGCAGAGTTTGAAGGCGATGCCGCGCCGACTATCACTTCAGAGACTATCAAAGAGTGCCACGGCTGCGACGGCAAGGGCCGGGTGGAGGTGGGCGACTCGTCGGTGAAGGCTTGTGCGGATTGCGGGAAGGTGCCAGACAAGGGCGAATTCCTCTGGGTCAACCATGATCCCAATAGTGGCGATGATCTTCTGCGCTGTTGTGAGTGTTCTCCAGGAGTTCGGCGGCGGAGGTAGCTAATGCCCGTACCACGCCTGATGATCAGAATCGAGCGCGAGTTCAACCGCGTACTGCTGGCCGCCGACCAGTGGTTCGCCAACCGCGTTGCTGACAATATCGGCACCTTTGAGGATGCGAACCTTGGCGTACAGTTGACGCAAAGCGCCCCGTGGCTAGAGCGCAGACTGCTGGCTGTCTATGATGCTGGCTATCGGCGGGCGTGGGAGCTGACTACAAAAACCGTCACTAAGGCGGTCAAACGCGCCGGGTCTGACTTATGGCAGGCGCCCGTAAATCGCTTCTCTGCGGCCTTGATAGCAAATAGATTAGGTACCACCCTACTCAGTGCCGAATCGGACGCGACAGCCGCTCTGGTGGCCCACGAAGTGCGCTTGGGGCTGGAAGTCCCTACGGAGGCCATAGAATCGTACGCTGCTACCCGGATCCCCCCGTTAGTGCGAACCTCTACCGATGCCCAGCGCAGGATAGCCTCGCGGGTAGTAGCACGAGTCGCCGAGGCCGGCGGGACCTTGCGAGAGATGCAGGACGAGCTACGGTTGAACTATACCACCTTCTCGCAGGGGCGGCGGCAGAATATAGCGCGGACGGAGGCCAGCCAGCTCTACAATCAGGGGAGCGTGGACAGGTACAGGGCGAGTCCGGCGGTGCAGGGGATGCGTTTCCTGGCGATTGTAGATGATAGGACGACGGAGATTTGCGTCTGGCATGATGGGAATGAGTACCGATTGGACGATCCCGGCTTGCCGGTCGCGCCTTTGCATTTTATGTGCAGATCGACTAGCGCGCCCATCCTGTTCAACGAGTCACCTACGTTTCAGGAGGCCGGGCCGCCAGACGCCGCGAAACCTCTGTCAGGATTTGGCAGGCATACTAGCGCAGTTCCTAACGCCCGGCCTTCTGCGATGTTTGACGATATACGGGCTAGCGGGGTTAGCTTGCCGCCGGGCGCAGGTCTTATCATCAGACAGATAGCCGAAGGTGTTGCCGGAGAGGAGATTTAGTAGTGAAAGAATGCCCTTATTGCTTCACCGAATTAGTAGACGGTTGTTGGTGCCCCTATCATCCAGAATTAGGTGAAGAAGAGGAGCCAGAACTATCTGAACCCTACCCGCTTGGAGTATACTCAATAGCCGCTGCATACAGAGAGCTAAATGCGCCCATACCCTGACAAGCACCATGAGTCAATCCGAGCCTACCTGCTGATGCGCCAGACGGCTATCAAGGGCCGGGCGGAGTTAGAGCGGCTGGAGTCGCAGGTGACGCGGGTGCGGGCCGAGGTCATGCTGGCGGGTGCTACCGATCAGCAGATAAACAACGTCCGTGATAAGCTGGTACTGGAGGGCCGCCTGCCCCGGTCGGCAGGGGAGCCGTCTATGCTTAACCGCGAGAGAATGGCGCGGGAGCTTATCATTGAGCTGTGCGGGCGCGGGAAGAAGTTGGCCGATGCTATCCGGGCCGCGCAGGTGCGCACGGGCTGTCGGCTTCCGTACAAGAAAGCGTACAATGCTATTCATGGTGCGAAGATCCGGCTGGGCAGAACTAAGCCCTTGACCAATCGGGAGCTGCTCCACCGGCTCTATTATGACCAGGGCCTGACCTACCGGCAGATAGCCGCCGTTATCGGCTGCGGCTCTAGTACGGTGTCGCAGCGCATGAAAGAATATGGCTTTGAGGCGCGAAACCCACGGCTGGCTGAGACATAGAGCAGCCATAACAGACAGTTGAACACGAGGTGATACCGATGGCACGAGGACCACGAAGACCCAAATCCCCCGAGCGGGGCGCGAAGCTGTTGGAGGCTAATTCCACCAGAGACCGCTTCCTGTGGGCTATAGAAGGCGCTAAGTTCATTGTGGCCGATATAGAGGGCGGGACTATTCTCATCAGTGACGCCCCCACCACGCCTGCGCTGTTCTCCAGCAAAGACGGCGCCCTGTAGCGTATACTGGTATAGATGCCAGTCGACAACTCTATAGGCCTGCCATTGGCTTGCTTCTGTTTGCTGGGTGCAGGGTGTGGCCGGCAGAGCCGACGCAGTTATGGCACTAAGAAGTGCAAGCCCAGCAACTTATACGCCAGTAATCAAGAGGTGAGCTATGGGTAAGGACCTGCACTACTTCCTCTCTGACGTGACCAAGTTCCCCGTGACATTCGAGGTCCAGGATGATGATCACCAACTCGCGAAGGGTTTGCCTGTTGTGCGCCCAGGAATCTATCACGAGAGGGACTTCAGTGCCACCGCACTTCGCAAGATGGCTGACAACTTCGCTACCATCCGCGACCGTGACGGTTTTGTGCCGCTGCTGACCCCACGCCATTTCGCAGAACCCGACGAAGCCCTTGGGCCGATAACCGCCCTGCGCTTTGACGAAGAGAACAACGCACTGGTCGCCGACGCCGTTGTTGGGAATGACACCGTAGACAAAATCAAGAGCAAGCAGTATCGCTACATCAGTGGCGAGTTTGATTTTGCGTATGAATTAGCCGCCGAAGACCAGAAGAATATCGGACCGGCGGTGGCGGGTGTAGCCTGGACAACATACCCGGCCAGCCGTGGGATGCAGATAGATACGGTGCTCAATGCCCACGAGTTCCCTCAGCTTTTCGGCCACCCGCTTGATAGATTGACAGTCGGCGATCTGTCCTTCTCTGAGTTTCATACTGCTGCACAAAGTATCGTAGCGGACTGGAGCGAGTATCAAGACACCAACGCCTCCCAGGGCACATTCGCAGATTCTGTCTGGATTCGCGAAGTCTTTGATGACCATCTCATTGTCGAGTTCAGCGGCAAGCACTATAAGCATAACTATCGAGTCAACGGGACTGATGTGACGATTGAACGCGACCGCACTCCAGTAAAGCAGCAATATGTTGCATTGCAGGATACTAGGAAATCACAGATGGACGGAGGTGACAATATGAGTCTGAAAGACAAAGTAATGGCCCTGCTGGGCCGCGCCCGCGAGGGCGAGGAAGTCACCGAGGACGAGGTAGTGGCCCTGGCCGCCGAGGTGGGGACTGAGGATACTGAGACTGGAGAGGAAGAGGACACCCCTACTATCGACCTTGACCAACTCAATCGGCAACTGGAGGAGCAGCACAAGGCTACCGAGCAGGCGCAGGATCGCATTGTCGTGCTGGAGACGGCCCGGATGCGTGACAAGTGCCAGTTGCAGGTAGACGAGTTAGTGCGTGGAGGCCATGTTCCCCCGGCGCAGCGTCAGCAGGTTTACCTGATGCTGGAGAAGCTGTCTGCTGATGCAGGCAAGCTAATTGTGCTGGGCAAGGATGCCAAAGGCGAGGAGACCACTTCCGAGCAGACCCCCCTGGAGGTGTACGTCAACACACTCAAGGGCATGGGGCTGGCGGAGAAGACCCCGGAGGTGCTCTCCGGCGGCTTCTTCGAGGAGGAAGTTCTCAATCCAGAGTCCGTGGCCGCAGCCGAGGCAGTGGGCAAGCGCATTGTAGAAGCAATACCGTCCGACCAGCGAAAAGAGACAGAGAAAACAGAGTAAGGAGGTGAGACGCGATGTCTTACGAGGTGAGTATACAATCCACAGACACTGACCGTACTGGCGTATTCCAGGATATTGAGCGGACGCTGGCGATTATAGTCGGCGACGACGCTCGTGACCCGCTTGACAATGACGACCTCGTGCTCAAGCAGGCCACGCCAATGGCTCCCGTTCATACGCTGGCGACTACAGTGCATGAAGACGGGAATAGCCACAACTTTGGCATTTATATGCCAATTCGCCGCTCGCTGATTACGGCGGTGGATGCGACGGCTGTCACTGTAGTAGACGCCGACCCGTTCCACGTAGGCGATGTAGTGCATAGCATTGACGCCACGGGGCCGGTAACAGGCGGGGGCATTGCTAGTGGCATCGTGACCGCAGTCAACTATGTCACTAATATCGTGACCGTGCAGAACACAATGGCCGCTGGCGCAAACGGAGACTGGCTTGAGGTGCTGGAGAATGGCGTGGCGACACCCAACGTACCAACCCGCTACATGCTGCCTATGACTTGTGGGCTGCTGGCGGGGCAGGTAGACGTTCGGTATGCCCTTGACGATAGCACCGGCAAGGACACTCCTGCCGCGATAGTATATCACGGTGCGATTAACGAAGGCGATATCAACTTCAGCGACGACGCCACCGACGACATTATCCTGGTTGTCCAGTTGGGCAGTTGGGTAACCGGCGGCGGAGTCACGATTATCACCAGCGTATACGGAGACGAGTCGGTTAACGTCCCCGATTGGACTGGTACTAGCTAACACAAGAAAGGAGTGTGAAAGACAATGGCTGTTGAGGAACTGTTAAAGCCACAAGCAATACAATGGGTCTGGGAGAACTTCAAGACCGTGGAAACGCTCCTGGAGCCGCTGTTCCCGCTGAGGGACAATCCGATACCGGGCCCGGATATCAAGTATGACTTGATAGACCGCAGCCGCGAGCGCCCCCGAGTAAACACGCGGACGGGGCGGCCCAATTATATTGACCCCGACCCGCTGGCCGTTATCACGTTGATAGGTGAAACCTGGCGCGATGGTGCGCGTATTGACGGCGAAACTCTGCACGATATGCGCAAACCCGGTAGCTCAGACACCAATCGCTTCGACTACGAGGTGCAGGACCGCGTTAGTCAGCTGCGTCGGCGCTTCTTCCGCTTCCAGGAATGGATGCGGGCTGCGGGGTTGCAGGGCGTCAAGGAGTTCTTTCCTCCGGGCATGGACACCACCGACCATTATGACGAGTTGCTAATCACTAGCACCTCCTGTATTGACAGCACGGTGGCGGCTGCTTGGAATACTGCGAGCGCAACCCAGGCCGCAGCGCGGACCAACTTGGCCAGCATCCGCACCGACTTCCAGACAGCGCGGACTGCAATGGCGGCTGTAGAGATGCAGCTTAACCAGGTATGGATGAACTCTATCACCCTCGGCTATATCGAGACTCAATGGATGGCCGCAGGGTATGAGTTTGCCACCGAACTACTCCAGGGCAGTGTGCATCTGACCAAGCTCTTTGGCGTTGATCTCAAACTCAACGACCTGACCTATGTTCACCCGGTAAGCGGGGCGACCACATACTACATCCCGACAGGTGACGCTATCTTCGTTGATAGCGACAACGCGCGGACAGGCAGGCAGCTAATTCAGTGCAATGCCGTCCACGTCGAGGCCCCCGCGATGCACATGGGGCTATACTTCAGCACCTATACCGACAAAGAGCCGCCCGGTGAGATTCGGATAGGCGCGGAATGGACGGGAGCGCCGAGTATGCCGGTGCCGTGTGGAATATACATTTACACCGATGTCACTAATGCCTAGGAGGTACTTAGATGGAAACTGTACTGAAACCTGATACACGGGGGTATATGGTGGAAGTGCCGGTTAGTAAGAGCCTGCGCGCGAGGGAGCGGGGGGTTGCCCCTGGGCCTGACCTCGTTAGCTCTGCCGGCAGAGGTGGGAAGCGATATCAGATGCACAACCTTGACGGCCCGAAGGACGGCGAAGGCCGACCAACAGGGAAAAGCCTCGGACAGTCCTACCACCCCAGGCATCACAACTCAGAAGCAATAGAGTTGGCTCATAGCCGAGGGGAGCGCGTTGGGGTGGTGGATATGCAGACAGGTAGGGTGCTGGTAGAGGCAATGCCTGACGACGGCGGCGATGTCTTCTACCGGAAGTTCTACCATCAGGACGGTGCCGGGCACGACGACAAGGCTGCCGACCGGACGGGAATATTGGAGCAGGGGACGGTAACGTGCGGGGAGGACGGTACTCGGATTCCCCAGGATGTATGCTACTGGAATCCCCAGGGTAAAGCCACTGGCCAATCGGGTGAGCTTGACGGGAAGCGCAGCCAAAAGCGCAAGAGCAGGGGAGCCACTGGCAAGGAATACGCAGCCGAAGGCGATAGCGCGGTAAGGGAAGTCTAGTGACCAAGGTCCTCCAAAAGCACAGTGACCTATCGCAAGAGATCAGGCGCATTCTGCCGGGGAAGGCCTGGAATATCTATATGCAAAGATACAATCGGGTCTTAAAAGCTACTGATGGCTGCGTGGAGTGCGCCGAGCGCGCGGGGATTGAGGCCGTGGAGAAGCGGGGGTTCATAGAGGGCGGCGACGGCACTTACCGCGAACCCAAGGGCGGCTGCCGGGGGTGTGGTTTCTAATGGCGGTCCAGCAGTGGTGTACGGTGCGGGACATCAAGGACCAGCTCGGTGATACGATCACAGCCAGCCGCTATGACCAGTTCACCGATGATATATCCGACCCGGATACCTTCGTCGGCGGCCTGATAGAAGCGGCGACGGGTACGGCCCGCTCGTACATTCTGGCCCGTTACGAGGAAGTCTCCGAGGGCTGGACGGCCGCAAGCGCTCCTAAGGAGATTCGGTTCGCCGTCCGTGACATAGCTGTTTACCTGCTGGCTACCCACCGGATCAATCCCACAGCGCCTTCGGCTACTATAGATGTGTGGCGGATGCGCTATGAAGATGCTATCCGGTGGTTGAAGTTAATAATGTCTGGGGATGTAACGCTCGACGTTGAGGTGATCCCTGGCGGGCGCGGCGGGACGCGGGGCCGGATAGCCGGCGCGGCGAGGAGCCCGGTATTCTAATGGCTAAACGAGCTTTGCTGGTAGCCAAGATACTGAATCTCCAGGATAGAATCCTGACCCGGCGAAAGGGTAAGCTGCTTCCTGATAGCACGTCTTTTATCCGTGCCGAGCGCGACCGGAGAGGGGGCCGGTCTTAATGGCCAAGCGCGGGGTGATGCTGGACGTAGAATTCGACACTCGACAGTGGGATAAGTCCTACCGTGAGACGCGGCAGATACTGGGCAATATGCAGCCGATTATGGAGGCTGCGGGCAAGCATATGGTGGCGTCTATCAAGCGTACATTGACAGAAGGCGGGCCACCCGGCAAGCCCTGGAAGCCCGTCCTGCGAGGCGGCAAACCGCTGCTTGACACCGGCCAGCATATCTTTAACCGGGTTCACCTGGCAGGGGCCGACAGAGACGAGGCCCGGATAGGCTCCGGCTTTGAGTTCGCGCACATTCACCAGTTCGGCGCAACGATAACCGCAAAGCGTCACCCGTACCTGCTCTTCCAGATCGGTGGCCAGTGGGTGCGCAAAGCCGAAGTGGAGATCCCGGCAAGGCCCTTTATGGTCTTCCGGCCCGAGGACCCCGGCAAGATAGCAGGCATAGCCAGTGCAGCGGTAGAAGCCGCCTTCGGCCAGGGCGCAGGCGCATTCTGGGGGATGGTCTAAATGGCAATCTATCACCCGCTTAGTGATGTAGACGGTGACGAAACTCTCATCACCAGCGAGGGCAGTCTGAATGTCAATCAGACGAATATCAATACTAGGGCGATTCTGGTTGACTCCGATAATACACTCCTAGACATTGAGCACTATGAAGAACACCGTGGGCTGCGGGTAGCCCCGGCACATCGTGAATCATTTACTGTCCTACTGTCGCGCAACAATATCCAGGCAGCAACGCCTTACTTGCTCGTTGACCTTGACAATGGAGGTGGTGCTTGGCTGCATCCGGCTATGACGCTATTGGAGATTCGCTCCCTCTGGATAGAACTAGACCCAGACACGAATTTCCTGGGTGATATTCAGCTTGGATTCCTGGAGAATGTAGACGCCGACAATGGTGACTTCCACTGTGTCTTTGCTTGGCACTTTGAACGTCAATCAGAAGTATTGAGTACCGCTTATGACCAAACGTGGTCGCCGATACTGTGCGGGAGTCAGTATCATTTTGGGGCTGTTGACCTCAATTCAGCTACATGGCAAACGGACGTGGCGATAGGTGGGCCCGACGGGAATAACTATGTACCGGGCAACGGCGACTTGGTAGTGAATCTGACGCGGACAGCAGGGGCAACTGATATAACATTCTTGGTGGTCTATCAAGCACACGAGCACCCATAATGGATGCCAATGCTTACAGCAAACGAACGCAGAAGGTCATTGACATTCTGGAGGCCGACTCGCGGCTCTACGAGGATTTGGGCGGCGCGAATATCACCATTGTCAAGGGGGTGCCCAGTGAGCGGCTTTACTCAAGTAGCGGGGTGCATATATTCGTCCACTGGGAAAGCACTACCGAAGCAGAGCTACGGCCCTGGTCGGGAGGCCTAAAGACGGACCACACGCTGATGGTCAAGGTCTGGTATGTCATAAGTGACTACAGCAGCGAACCCGCCGCCGAGGAGCTATTCGAGAAGTTAGCGGTGAACATATACCGTGTGTTGGCCGACAGCCCGCAGGTGGCCAATCACTGGACTCATATGGAGGCCCAGAATGGCGAATCAACGATATTGCAGCCTGCGGTAGACGCCTTCTGGCGAGTCGGCGTGTGGAATCTAAGAGTCTTCTTCACAGAATCCGTATAGGAGGTGACAGACAATGCCTAGCACACTTGCAGCAACTCGGTATGGCCTGGAATCAAGTTACAATATGGCCAGGCCGACCGAGAGTAATCAACACTATGTCAGCCCCTTAACACCAGGCCTTACTGCCGACAGAAATATCTTAGAGCGGTCTGCGCGCTGGGGCACCAGGGGGCAACGCAAGCCCGTAGCGGGGCCGCCTGAGCAGGGCGGGACATTGGGCCTGGAGTTTGGCCCGGAGAACCTTACAACGCTTCTATACGCCGCGTTTGGTGACCTGACCACTGATGCCACCGGCTCCGCCAGCGGCTACTACGAGCATCAGTTCACACCGGGGACTACGCAACGCAGCATCTACCTGGCTGAATACTTGCAGGAGAATAGCGCCTGGCTATTGTACCCCGGCACTACCGTAGACAGCCTGACGCTCACCGGAGACATTGGCGCTATAGTCCGAGCCGACTTTGAGTTGCATAGCGCTGACCACGGTGTAACAGCCGCAGGCGACTTCGACGTTCCAGCGGTCGGCCACTTTAGTTTCCTGGACCCCTTCACCGGAATTCAGGGCGGTATTGACACTACACTGGGAGCCTGGGATAAGTCAGACAACTGGGTAGTCACTATTGATTTCGGGACTAATCATAAGCATATCTGGGGTACTCAGGACTGGGCAGGGGCGGCGGTCGGTACTGTTCGCGTGACAGTATCATTGAACGCTCACTTCCCGGATACAGTTGACCTTGAATACTTCCTGGGATACGCAGCGGGCGACCCCGCAGTTGCTGAGATTCTTTGGGCAGAACGCATTGAGACGCTGGCCGATTTCATCATTACAGCGCAGACCGATGAAGACGCTGACGATGCTGCTACCGACCCGCCGACGACTCCCTACCGGCTGAAGATAGATATGCCCGAAATGGCCTGGGTAACCAGAGGCCCGTATATTGAGGAGGAGGACTACATTCGTCAGCCACTGACGGGGACCGCCTGGTATGACCCTCACGACCTGCACAGCATTCGTGTAGACGTGCGCAACAGACTGACAAATGCCCAGGTGGTAGCAGCATTGACGGCAGCATAAAGGGAGGCAAACAGCGTGGCAACACCGGCGCTGGAATACAATGGCTCGACGGTACTGCTCAACGAAGTGCAGTGGCGCAGCGAAGACCTGCCTGCTGCCCAAACACAGCGGCGATTGGCAATGCAACGTGGCGTCGTCATCCCGTCCACACTACAGGGCGCCCGCATCATCACCGTTACTGGGCAGATCTACGAAAGCGACGAGGATACCGTCCGGGCTACACTGGACACCATTGGCAAAATCCTTGACGTAGACGAACCTCAGCTGCTCAAGCTGTGGAGTGACCGGCAGATTTATGCCGTTGGTGAACTGCGTAATCGCTATGTCAATACGCTCGGCAGCGCCCTTGACTTTACCATTGAGTTCACCTGCCCCGATCCCCGCTGGCAATCCACCACGGAGACGACCGTCACGGCCTCGCAGGGAACCAACGGCCTCTACGATCAGACCTTCTCCTGGGGCCTGGACTATGACGGCACTGCGCCCTTCGACCCCCACCTGTATTTCACTATGGAGCGCACCGACAACACGGTGGACTTCACCTATTATGGGCCGAACCTATTGACGAACACGCGCTTTGAGCTTGGTGAGTCTTCTACTGAGGACGGCGTGGCCGATGATTGGGATGCAGTTATCTATGGTGGTGGCGAACAGTGGTTTTCGTTCACAGATCCCCACGCTTGCATAATAGTTGATTCGAGCAGCGGGAGTGAATCAGGGATACTGCGCCAGACAGTGCCGTTTACTGAAAGCGGGGTTGAAGTTTCTGGCCGGTATGAGTTTTTGGTTCTCAAGTCAACAGACGCCACCAATGAGATAATACTAACCATCCGCGAGCAGAATGTGGACGATGATGACTATGATACCATTGGTACGATTACCATAACAGGGGCTACCTGGTCTGTCGGCGAGTGGTTTACAATAGAGGTGGATGCAGCCACCACTACCGCTGGCGACGGGGGGGAGGGGATAAAGAACTTGCAGATGTGGATCCAGGCCGAGGCAAAGAACAACAAGGAGCTGACGGTTCTGATCCGCAGGCCAGCCCTGGTGCGCGCCGCCACTGCGTCCTTCCCCGGCCACTTCAACAATCGCCAGTTCACCATCAGCGTTCCCGATAGCCACTGGCTACCCGGCGAGATATACGAAGTTGACTGCGCCGCGCCGACCGTGCGCTATATGGACGGTAACGAATGGACGGTAGCCTGGGATTTCTTCGGCGGCGACGAGCGCTTCTTTCAGCTTGATCCGGCCACTCCCGACCTGCACTTTTCCTGGACAATAGACGGAGCCGTGCGTAGGACAATGCACTACCGCGAAGCATTCTGGAATGCCTAAGGAGGGCAGAGAAGTGACTGACGAACAGGACTTTGACGTGCTGGCCGACCTGCTGGAGGAACCGATTGAGCATATAGAAATCAAGGGTAAGAAGAAGCCGTTCAAGATAACGATTTGCCCGGTGGGCATACCCGAGCAGCGGGATATGGCGCGGAAATTACACGAGCTAGGTGTTGAGGTGGGTGCTGTCCTAGCGCTTAATGAGATTTATCCTTTCGCGTTCTGGTTGCTTATCCGGCAGGGGACGCCAGGCATGACCGTCGAGCGCATCTTCCGCGAGGATTGGGAGATTGACGAGAAGACAGCGGTGCGCCTGTACGGGATTTACAACAAGCAACTTGACGTGGAGGACAAAGAAGCACTGACGGTTGACCGTCTGCTGCGTTTGGCGGGGCTGGCCAGCGAAGAGGAGGACGAGGCGGGGGAAGCCGAAGGCGGGGGAACCCCGCCGTCACCGCAGCCCGAAGAGAAGGAAAGCAACTCCGACGAACCGGAGTAGACTGGGAGGAACTGTTCGCCATCTTTGCGGGGCACGGTATTGACTTGCGAAAGAGCCGCTGGAGCGTGAAGCATATAGTCCGAGTAATGAACGGCTGGACGAAACTAAGCCAGCCGAAGAACAGGAGCTAAGATGGGATTCGGATTTGGTGGCGCATCAACTGAATTGACGCTGGTGATCCGCGGCGACGGTAAGGTAGCCGTCAAGGAACTCGGCAAGGTCGACAAGGCCGTCGGCAAAGTCAGCAAGTCTACCGTCAACTGGACGAGCGTAGCCAACAAAGCCAGCCTCGCAATGATAGGCGTCGGCGCGGCGGCTGTCGGTGCCTTCGTCATAGCTGCCAAAGAAGCTGGTAAGTTTGAGTCCGTGATGAAGGACGTTGAGATACAGAGCGGGGCAACTAAGTCCGAGATGGAGGCCATTAAGAAACTCGCGCTCGACAGAGAGATGGTCAAGCTCGGCAAGTCCGGTACGCAGGTCGCCGAGGTGTTCAAGCGATTGGCCGGTGAGGGCCTGGGCGTTGCCAAGATGAGGGCGCTGCTCAAGCCGTTGACGCAGGCAGCTATCGTCCTCGGCGAAGACGAGGCAGCAACCACTAAACTCGTACTTAATGTTATGGAGCAGTTCCGCATTGAAACGGAGAACGCCTCGTCAGTGACTGACGACTTGGCTAACGCGCTGGCTAATACTTCATTCCAGGGCGACGAACTTTCGACAGTCCTAAGCACCGTTGGCTCCGTAGCTGGCGCGGCTGGTTTTAGTCTGAGCGAAACGATAATCATCACCGACCAGGTACAGAAATCGTTTGGGATAGCCTCAAAAACCGGCAGGGGATTTGCTGCGCTCCTAGCCAGTATTCAAGCTCCTTCTGACAAGACCACGAAGGCCTTTGCTCGGACAACCGTAAGTATTCAGGATATGCAGGCGGCCTTCGGCGACAGCATTGAATTCACACGGCTTCTTACCCGGGCAATCAGCGAGGGATTAAATCCCTTTGAGGCGTTTGATCGCATAGCTGGGCGAGTTGCCACCACTATCGGACGAGCAGTAGTGCCACGAATGGAGGAGACACGCGAGGCATTCAAGAATGTCGGCTTTGGCGCAGAGTTCGCAGAGGAAAAGATGGATACCTGGGAGGGATCGCTGCAGATGCTCAGTGCGTCCCTTGACAACATTAAAGAGGGTATAGGCAAGGATGTAATAGGGGCCCTCAGGAAATATGTTGACTGGATGGTTGATGCAACAGAGGACACCGAGGCCCTTACCGATAGCATAAATACTGGCCTAAAGATTGCCCTCGGCGTTGGCCTAGTGGGAGCGGTCGGTCAGGCCATTATCCAAATCGCAAAGATAACAGCAGCTTTCCGAACACTGGGCATCACAGCAGGAACCGCCTGGGCAGTCGTGTCCGGCCCCGTGGGGATCGGCGTCGGCGTTGCCGCCGCTGTCGGCTTCGGTGTCTCAAAGATACCGACCAAGCCATTTGAGGTCACCATTCCCCCGGCGTTTCGCGGGCTAATTCCCGAGAAGGTCGGCGGCCCTGGCCTGTTCCTCAAAGGCGGCGAAGCACAGACACGACAGCAGAAGATTGAGGAGTTCGAGGCGCTTCGTGCCACACAGCGGCCCGGCCTTGCTGGCCTCCTCGACTTCGGCTTCGGTGAACGCTTTGGCCTCCAGGTTGCAGATATGTCTGACGAATTCGAGGGTTTGATGGAGTCTGTTAAGCTGGCGAAGGCAGAGATTGAGTTCGACAAGAAGGGCAACATCCTCCCGAAGTGGCAGGAGTTCGCCGTCGTTATCCAGATGATAGAAGCCCAACTGTCGGCTGCTAAGCGCGAGGCCGAGGGCTTCCTGGGTATTGAGGGGGGCATAGAAACCCTCGCGGCGAGAGGCATAGTTCCTGGGCCGACGATTGATATACTGCTGAAGGGCCTGCTGCCATTCACCAGGGCAGAAGAAGAGGCCGCGAAGGAAGCAGCGGCGGCGCGCATCGCAGCAGAAGAGGAAGCAGCCGACCTGATACATAGTATCCGGGCAGAGCTATTGGAGGAGCACCTCGCACTCGAAGAGCAGGCCGCCACGCTGGTCAATGATATTCAGGTGGAGCAGCTTGGCGCTTGGGTTGCCCGCGAAGACCAGAAGGTCGCCCAGGCCCAAGAAACTGCCGACCTTATACACGCTATTCAAGCAGAACAACTGGCGGCCTTCGGGGCCAATGTGGAGCGTGAAGTCGCCGAAATACAAGCCGCCCTTGAGGGCATGAGTTTCGAGGAAGCGATGCAAACATTCTTTGGCGATCCAGATGATACCGGCGCTGCCCGCGGCTTCTTGGGCGACCTGGAGGAGGGCGTCAACCGCAGCCTGAGTCGTGGTATATCACGGGCACTTCGGCAGGGCGAATTCGACTTTAAGAGTTTCGTGGACATATTGGAGTCCACCCTCATTGAGATTACGATAGAGCAGACCCTTCTGCAGGCCGGCGTCGGCGGTATAATCGGGGGGCTCGTCGGCAATGTATTCAGTTTCGTCGGCGGCCTCTTCGACAATCCGGTAAATGATGCTATGGCCCGTTTCGAGGGCGCGCGCTTTGCCCGGTTCTTCGGCGAGGGCATCGAACAGGAACGGATGCGTAGCAGCGGCGGGGCGTCGGTGCGTGGCGATGGGGAGCAGACAATCAACAACAACCAAGTCTACAATATCAGCACCGTTCCGCAAGACCCACGAGAGACGAGACGGGAATTGGTACGGGCAGGGGAAAGGGACGTCTGGTAAATGGCAGACCTTATTGTCTCAGGGGCGGGCACCCCCGCGGTCAATGGAAACTATAGTGTAAATGGCACCTTCGGCGGCAAGCCTGCCTACGAGAAGGACGGGGATGGGAAGTGGCTATGGTGGGAAGGCGTGGCGTGGGTTTTCAGTAATGCGAAGGCCGCGGCCCCCAGCGAGTGGTATTACAATGATGATGGTGCGGGAAGTCCCGACGGCGGTGTTTGGTCCACAGCGGCTTCGGGCACGCCCCCCCCGCCGACGGTAGCAGCGATAACTGGAATTCTCAGCACCCCAGACCCGACATATCCGAGGCCTATCAAGCAGCCGGAAGTGTATGCCGAAGTCCGGGACTGGTCTGGCAACATCCTGCACCGCACTGACGCTATTGAGACCGCCGAGTGGGAGCTGGCGATGATGGGCGGCGCCGGGCCATTCAGCATCACGTTCAATGAAGGGTATAAGTCTGAACGCTATAACATTCACCTGGACCTCGTGGCCCGTGATAACTTCCCGATCGGTGCATTCCTGCGGATCGTAGTCAACGGTGACGTATGGTACGAGGGCATCATCCAGACCGTGCGCTATCTGCGCGCCGAGCAGGTGGAGGTGCAGGGCGTCGGCCCGCGCGTGATGTTCTCCTGGTTGCAAGACTGGGGGGCGGCGTGGCGGGCAGACGAGCGGGCGACGGGCGATGTTACCTACAGCCAGCTTGAGGTTGCCGACGTATACATGGGCCTGGTCAATACGCTCTATGGATTCGGCGGCTACGTCTACCCGGCGGTGGGCAGCGGCGAGACCGAAGTCGAAATGGACGGCTACTTCACGCCGAGGACTGACGGCTACCAGCTAATGAATGAGCTGGCCAAGGTCGGGGCGTCCGTCTGGGGTGTGACGTACATTCACAATCCTACAACGGCGGGGCTATCCGACAATAATCGCATCCTGTTCATGCTCGACCTGCCCAGCGCCACGGATAGCCAGCAGTCCTGGGTGACGGATGTAATCAATCATCATTTCGCTTGGGATGACCTGTTCGTGACCTCGCCACTGGAGCTGCGCGGAGACAATATCGTCAACCGCGTCCACCTGCGGGGGGAGGAGCGGCAAGACCCGAGGACGCCGAGCGGGAACCTGCTGCCTAGCAATACGGACTTCCTCGCCTGCAATCCCACAGCTGGTGTCTGGGGCGGCGGTGGCATCAATGAGTATTGGTACTGGTTTGACTGGAAAGATTGGGTTGTAATAGCAGAGTCCGAGAATAGCAGCGATCCGAATCCAGCGGTGGCCAGCACACCATATTCGGCGGATGAACCAGGGCTTGAAGGTGGGAGTGGAATCAACCTCATAGACTATGGCGTGGGGGCTGGCGAGCGGGAGGACCCCACTCATATCTGGATTCATCCAGTAACATATTTTAGCAATCTCATAAAGCCCGGCGCTGTCGACGAGGAAATGGATAACGTACTTACCGACGGCTACAATGCCCTTGCCCCAGTCGTCGCAGGCCAGGATTATACCTTTCAATATGCTATCTTTAGTGGAATCTCAACGATTGATTATGCTGTTAATTGGCAGTGGTTTGATGATAGCGGCACCAATAAAGGCAACAGTGACACTGCCTGGGTATCCCACGGCGGCGGTGGCTGGGAATATCCGGCACTCATACTGACAGCACCGGCAGATGCTACCTGGGGTTGCCCGGGCATACTTATACGATTCACGACAACTGGCGATATAGGTACTGCTGGAATATGGGTCGATGTGCCAATGCTGTCACAGGCCTCAGCTACCCAGCCCTTCCAACTATCCAACCAGATAGAGAAATATTATGATGTGAGTACCGGATTCGGCGCGCAGCCGCAGGAGCTACAGGACAGTGATGATATTTACGGTTCTCGCATCGCCGGTCAGAATATCACCACCAATAGCAAAGACCAGATGGACGTATTCGTGGAGAATTACCTCCTCGCCTGGTCAACACCGTACTGGCAGGGCACCTTCCGGTACATCGGCGAGCCCCGCTTGATTCACCCATACCTGGGATTGATTCAGCTACATGATTTGCCGGTCGGCCTGGACACTCGCCGCTATACTTCACTGGACACCAATGGCTTGCTAGGCTGTGAGCGGGTGGTGTATACTTACAAGCAGGATTCATTTGAGATGGAGATGATGTTGAAGAGCCCGCGCAGTATCCTGGGGCCCGCCGAGGACGCGGCGCGGGAGCCCGGCTTGATAGGCAAGATGCTACCGCCGTGGTATAGAGACAGGGCTGGCTACCAGCGGGGCATCTTGGGCGGCAGTACATTCCGAAGGAGATAATATGGCAACACTGGTCAGCAAAGATACGAGTGGCTGCTTCGTCCATCCCCTGGGCTTGCCCGAGGCCCTTGCCGAACGCACCCGCAATGGCAAGGTTTGGCCGACCGCCCCTACTGCCGATGGACGCAAGCGCGCAGATATAGGTTGTCAGATCGGCCCGATTCACTACCGCGCAGACCCGTTTGACGCAGACGAGCAGTACAAGGAGATTGACCTTGATGTAGTGCTGACGCCCGGCGAGAGCTGGGATGCCGCTTGCGAGGCCAATGGCTACCAGGTTCGCTTCTGGCAGTCACGTGTTTACTCAGGCAAGACCTTACGCTATATCGCTCAGTTCCGGCGCGCAGGCAAGTGGCTGGCAATGGCGCCCGTTGCCCTCCTGTGGCAGAACACCGCAGGACAGAAGCAGCTAATCAGTAAACCTCTGGCCGTCGGCGCACCGGATATTGACAACGAGGCCAACCACGTCACCTGGCAGAATGTCTTCGGCCCCGGCTTGCATTACAGATACAATCTGCGACCAGACGAGTTTTTTAAGACGGTCATCGTTGACGACAAAAGCGACCTGCCTGCGCCGACTATCGGGTTGGCGGGCCTGCGCCTCGTGCTCGTTCTGGCCTTGTCCTGGCACGGGCAGAGCAAGGCAGGCAACCAGTTTGCTGACAGCATACAGCCGACGGAGCCGACCGACGAAATAGACGATATTGACCAGCCCGACGAGGAGCTTGACAACCCGGAGACATTCAACTTCCGCGACGAGTTCGCCCGCGATACCTGGTGGCTGCGAAAGCCGAGAGCATGGGATAGCGCCGAGGACAAGCACGGTGTAGCCGTTGACTGGAGCCTCCGGCGCAAGGGTAGTTTTGTCTTCGCCGTACTATCGGTGCAGGCATCTGCGCTTAACCGGCCCGAGGTTGTTTACCCGGTATATGTTGACGTGGCTATTCCCGAGGAGCAGGTGGGTGCGGGCCTGGATGATTGTATAGCGGAATATGGTGGCACGCCCTCTTTCAGTGGGACGACCGATCATCTGCGTTGCGGTTATTTATCAAGCAGTTTCCTTGGTGCTTCTGTTGGATTGCGATTCCAGACCGTACCTATCCCGCAGGGGGCCACGATTGACACCGCAACCATGACCCTCACGGCTGGCGAAGCAGACGCCGGAACGACCGTGAACAGTAAGCTCCGTGCGGAAGATACAGACAATGCCGCCGCATTTTCAGATATAACTAACTGGGACACCCGGTTTCCTGGAACGGTCACGACAGCAGAAGTTTTGTGGGATAATCTAGAGACTTGGGTTCAGTTGGTCACATACGAATCACCAGACATTAGCTCGGTAGTTGAAGAAGTTGTAGGGCGAGGCGGCTGGTCGAGCAACAATGACCTCGTGCTGTTCTGGGATGACTATGATCAACGCTCGTCGGTTAGTGACAACGCCAATCGGGACGCATCATCCTACGAGGACGGGGTTACACGGGCCGCCAAGTTCAACGCCAGCTATACGGAGGCGGCACCCGGCGGCGCGGGTGTAGTAATCGGCAGCACAATCATAGGCAGTACAGTAATCGGCAGTACAATAATCAGGAGGGCCGCCTGAGGAGGTGGTAGCCTGTGGAATTCAAGATTGACGAACACTACAATGCGCAGTTCTCTACACAGACACCGACGACGGGCGCGGTCACTCCCGCCGATAGCGCACCGAGGTTTGTCACCGTTGAGGTTGGCGCTACGCATCAGATAGTTGACACCGGAACGACTACGAAAGTCGCCCTGCTTGACCTGACTGCTGCCTATGAGATTTCCTCGCAGGCGACCGCGGCAAAGGGCTTTGAGGTAGGCAAGTGGTATACCATCTGGGCTGTAGCAACGGTTGGAGCAATAGAAGGCGAGCTGCCTGTTGACAAGTTTATCATAGTTCCCGCCGATGTGGTGCGCGAAGATGTCTGGTCGGACGCACGCGGCGGCAATCTGGACAACATAAGCGCCGGTGCTGTTACCGCCGTTGGACCCACCAAGGCCGAGATGGATACTGCCCATGCACTTCTAACGACGCCGGCGGGTGCGGCGGATGCTGTCTGGGATGAGCTAGAGGCCGACCATGTTGTTGTCGGTTCCTACGGATTCCATCTCAACCAACACCTGGACGTGGTGGTCAGTACCCGCAGCAGTCACGATGCCAATGCCGTCCGTGATGCTATTCTCGACGATGCGACCCGCTTCTCCGGGGGCAACATTGATGCAGCGGTTTCCTCTCGCAGTAGCCATGACGCTAATGCTGTGCGGGATGCTATCTTAGATGATGCCACCCGCTTTTCTGGTGGCAACATTGATGCGGCAATATCGTCTCGCAGTAGCCACAATGCAAACGCGGTACGTGACGCCATTCTCGACGACGCCACTCGGTTCTCGGGTGCAGACATTGGTACTATCCTAACCGACACCAACGAAATCCAGGGAGATTTGCCTGGCACTACGCTGGCATCGCAGGCGAACCAGACTACAATCCTGGCGCGGATCGGCGGAGTCACCGGGGCTGGCATCAATACGCTTCTGGGCTTCTTCCGGGCGCTTATGAACAAGGCCTCCGGCGCAACACCGACCAACATCGGCGGGACCTACAGCGCGGCGGCCGACAGCACAGAGGCTATCCGCGACCGGGGTGACTCGGCCTGGGTAACTGGTGGTGGTGGTGCAGCTCCTACGGTTGACGAAATAAATGATAAGCTCGTCAACGAGCACGGTGATGCGGCCTGGAACCGGGGCTGGAATATGGCGGTGACCGTACAGAATACTACCCTGACGGTAACCGGCGGACTCATAGACGGCGACGGCCATATCTGGTTGACTCGTGACGACGACCACGATATTGACATTACGCTTAAAGATGCCAGCGGGGTAGCTATCAATATCAGTGCCGACACACTCTACCTGACTGTTCGCGAGAGTGACGAGGAGACGGCTGCCACGGATGCCGACGCTACCTTCCAGGTACTGGGGACTGTCATTTCGGGAGTCAATGGCCAGGCGCGCTTTGAGGTCGGCAAGACGCAGACCGACAAACTCACACTCAATACCCACTACTACTACGACATCTGCCTGATAGCCGACCACGGGGATGTGACGACCGTCATAAAGGGCCGATTGACCAACACCGGCGATGTCACCAGGAGGACTTCCTAATGCCGCCAGGGAATGATACCGAGAGGACGCTGGGCCGCCTTCTCCAGGCTATGGAAACCACCGAGAAGTGGCAGGCTGCTACTGACACCAAACTCGACGATATAACACGGCAGTTGCAGAGCAGGCACGACTGCTATCAGGTAGACAGGATCGGCAGCCTGGAGCGGGACTTCGGCGCCTGGAAGGGCCGGGTAAAGATATTCGGTGGAGTCCTCGGGTTTCTGGGGTTGGTGGCAGGGGCGATAATCAAAGTATTCGCCGCGAAAGGAGAGTAATATGCTAGAGCTATTGAGCAACTTGACACCAACAGAACAGGCAGCAGTCGCGGGCGTGGCAGTATCCGTTGTCATGTGGGTAGGCAGGATCGTCGCCAGGGGCTGGTTTGCCGACGAGGGCAACGTGGCCAAGTTCGGGAAGTGGATATTGTCGGCAGTGCTATCCGGCTTCGCTGCTATCGGATTGTGCGCAGCCCAGGGCGGCTGTGAGACCGGCCAGCTAATACTGAGTTGGATTATCTGCTGGGGCATGTCTCAGCTTGGACACAACACGGCTAAACGGCTGCGGCCAGGATAGATAGGGTTTGGGTCGGGGTCGCTTGCGCAAAGGCCTTAGAGGGCCATTTACGGCTGGCGGCCAGTGGGCGGCCCCGGCAATATATCAAGTAGGGAGGCGAGTTCATGCCAACGGAACGCCAGTTGACAGTTGACCAGGCCTGCTATGCCATAGGTATGCTGAATATTGACCGGCGCATTGATAAGGTTATCGTCCACCATACGTGGGAACCTAGCGCGGTTGACTACCGGGGGATCAGCACCGTGGCCAGTATTGGCCGGACTCATGCGCGCTGGTGGCCGATACGAAACGACCACGGCTACCACGTCCTCTTCGGGCCGTCCGGTGAGGTCTTCTTTGCCTGCCCCTGGGAGAAAGTCGGTGCGCACACGCGAGGCCATAATTCCCACAGCATCGGCGTAAGCTATATTGCAGACTTCGGGGGAGGCCCTGGCGAACGCGCCCCGTTGGACAATCCGGCCACCTACGCCGGACTTGCAGCAGGGCAGCAGGTGGTCGGCGCACTGTGTGATCGCTTCGAGATAGGTGCCGACGAGGTTTTCTTTCATAGCGACTTTAGCAGCAAGACCTGCCCGGGTACGCTGATGGACAGGGGCGAGTACCGGCGGGCGGTGATAGACTTTATGAACGGAGGGCTGAAAGTTGTCCTGCTGCCGGGTAGCAATGTAATCGCCTGCCGGCCAGAGATTGAGGATGGTGTAGCCCGTGTTGATCTGCGGCCCCTGGCTGAGGCCCTAGGCTACGAAGTCTATGACCACATAACTGACCAGGGTAAAATCTATCTGCGCGAGGGAGGTGATACAGATGACTAAGTACATTCTGATGCTGGCATTCGTTTTCTGCCTGGCCTGCCTGACTACCATGCCCGCGGGTGCGGACGCATTCCTAGCAGAGGTCGGTGACGTGGGCACTGCCATTGCCCAAGGCGTGGAGTTGTCACTGCTCGGCGGTACGGTAGGTTGGGGGGCAGGAGCCTTCTGGCCGCTGCACGAGATTGAGCAACTTGGCAGTATTACTGTCGGCCCGTTCGTGGCGTTCGGAAACCAGTTGATCGCCGCGGGCGTCGGGGCATCGCTTGGTGTGGAGGTCCCGATGCTGGAAAACTACATTGATTTCGTAGCCGCTGGCGCCGCATACAAGCACGACAGCCTGACCTTCGAGGTATGGGTCGGAAAGGTCTGGCGGTAGTTGTCACTTCATAACCGGATATTGACTTACAGCCCGCCCTGGCCTTGCGCTGGGGCGGGTTTTTCCGTGCGTGGTGCGGCTTGTCTAAAATACTTTCCCAAACCCCTTGACATTGTTCTGGATTTATGGTATACTCTTAGTATAGTCAAACAAGCAACACCACCAACAGGAGGCAGACAGATGAATCAGACAACAGAGACAACCAACAATCAGAGAGTTCGAATGGCCGCACCAATACCCCGGTCCAAAGAGAATGAGTCGCTGCACCAGGCCCACCTGCAATCACTGGAGCAGCTATCACAGGCCGAGGCAGCCGAGACAACAGTCCGAGAACAGTTGCGCATAGGAGACGCGGCAACACGGAAAGTATGGCAGCAGGCCAGCGACGACCTGCAGGCGGCCCAGAAGCAGGCGACGGCGACTTGGAACAAGGAGCAGTGTCGCAAATAACGCCCGGCGCTTGCCTCTGGCGGGGGTCAGCCAACACACAGGGGCAGGCGCAGGCTGTTATCACGAACAGGGAGGCAAGCTAATGATCTGCATGAAAAGTTGCCCATTCAAAAGCGGGGCGGTCCAGGCGCAGGCGGCGCGGTTATGTTCGCCCGGCCACGGCGTAGACCAGGAGAGGGCGCTGGCGATGGCGCGAGATCAGTTCGGCAGTTGCGACCAGGAGGGGTGCCAGATGTGGCAAGGGGGAGTGCGCGGGCCTGGCTATTGTGGTCTGACCAATAAGTGACGAACATCGGCACTTTGCGGCAGCCCCTTGACATTCTGAGTTAGGTATGATATACTGTGGGTATAGTACAGATAGAGACAGGGAAGGAGAGGCAGATGGCTAAAGAACAATGGCAAGCAGACATTCAGTGGCTCCTCAAGCACTGTTACCCGGGGCGCGGCGGCTACAAGGCCTTGGGAAAGCACCTCGACACCGGGCCTATTACCCCGGCGCTTGTCGGGTACTGGGTCAGAGGAGAACGGACGCCAGAATACGAAAACCAAAAGGCGCTCAGAGCACTGCGGGAGCGCGGGGGAGGTAGCTTAGATGCAAGCACACATTGACAGGCTGGAGCAGGTGGCGGCGATGCTGAAGGAGTCGGATGATTTGCTCGCGGGCGTAGGGGAGGCGGATGTATACTACGGACAACACTTTGATGAGGGCCAAACCAGGCTCCGCGATGCCCGCCAGCTACTGGGATTGACCATCGACGACCTGTCGCTGGACGATGGGAGCGAAGACGCAAAGGCAGATGCGCACGTAGCAGAAGGCCCCAGCTTATCCGACGAGGTTGAGCAACTGATGGCCGACGTCCGCACCCTGCATCAACAGGTGCGATGCCGGTACTACGGCCTGGCCGGTTGCATCATGCGCGAGCTCGGCCACCCGGCTCTAGCCGACGACATCAATCAATGCCTCTATGCTGAGGCCAACAGGGGCGCTCTAAGCCCGTCGGCGGGAGAGGTAACACCAAACCAGGGGGCAACGGTTCGAAGCGTCCTACCCCCGCTAATGGCGCAGCACCGGGCCAACAGGAGGAGGATAGCTAATGAGCAAGTCGAAGACGCCGATGACGCTGATGACTGACTTGTATCCGGGCAGGAAGCAGGACTTATGGTTCGCAGCGGGGAGCGGCAAGGTCTATCAGGGCTACAAGTACGGTAGTGGCAGATTCTATTCGTTTTGCCAGCGCGATAGCCAGCTCGGGCCTCTTCGCGGAACCATTACCGCCGAGAAAGAGGAAGACATATCGCCGGTCCGGCCCCCCCCTGCAAGCTCTGCCTGGCCGCGCTCCGCAAAGCTAAGGAGGAGGCCGAATGATGGACTCCGTAAAGACCTATAGCTCGCCTGAATGTAAAATCGGGACACACCTTCGTCTGCCAGATGGTCGCGAGGGCACTACCGTTTTCAATGGCCTGTGTGGTGTTGGCATTAAGTGGGGGCTGCACAACCCGCCCGCCGAGGACTTCAAGGATACATACGGCGACCTGTTTGCCTCTACTGTCCCTGATGATTTTGAATGGGAGGCCGACGCTCTTCTGCGCGACCCTTGGGATGGCTGCGAAAGGACGGGCTTCACTGCCGACCAGTGCGTAGGAGAAAAGTTCACAATAATACGAGAGGGAGGGCGCAAATGACCACCACACAGATAGCGTGGATCGCCGGAATCGTATTCATCAGCCTGGGGCTATTGGCAGTCAACGCCATCAGGCGCAGTAGCCAGCTCTCGGCTTCGTTGCGCCGGTCCGGTCAGGAACAGGCCCGGCTGCGGGCGAAGCTGAGCAAAGGCAGCATCATGGAGGCGCTTCGTGTCAAGTGAACGGGGGTCACTGCGAGACTTGCGGCAAAGCGAATACCGGCAGGCTGAGGACACCTACCAGGGAATGCGCCGGGGGCCGCGTCCGATAAGCCCCGTCCGCGCTATGATCCTGGAAGCAGTGATGCAACAAGGGAGAGATTGGGATGGCCAGGACCAGGACTTTCACGGAGAGCCTGAAGAAGCTACCGACCGTCCGCGTCCGGCAGATTCGGGATGAGGCGATGACCGCCTGCGGGCCGTGGGCGGAGGACGTGGGGCCGATAGCTGAGAGAGAATTACAGGAAAGGCAGGCCAAGTATCATGCCAGATAAACCAGACACGCTCCACCAGAAGCTGCTCGCCGTGCAGAAGTCTGTCACAGCGTTGAGTAAAGACGACTTCAATCCCCACCACAAGTATAAGTTCGTCAGTAGCACCGCCGTATTGGCCGCGTTCCGGACGGCGATGGACGAGCAGGGTTTGTTGCTGCTGCCCACGATCACCGGGACGACCCTGCACCTGGGTGGCGCTCACGGTGGGAAAATGAACTTACTCGAGATTGACGTGGAGTTCGTCTGGGTCAACTGCGATAATCCAGCCGAGCAGCAGAAGCATAGCTGGTATTGTCAAGGAATTGACTCGGGCGAGCAGGCGGTTGGCAAAGCCTTGACCTATGCCGAGAAGTGCTTTCTGCTAAAGTGCTTTCACATCGGCACGGACGACGAGGATCCGGACGCCAGCGAACGACCACAGACGCAGCCGGCTGCTCAAAAGCAGGAGCCCGCGCCCCTACTGGGCGACACCGGCAAAGCCAAGTTCTTCGCGTGGCTCGAGGACAAGCCAGAGCCCGTACATTTGGCAATCATTAGAGAGCTGCCTGAGTTCCTGGAGGGGCGCTGGCACGTAGACACGGTCGAGCAGGTCCCAATGTCGGCCGGGCCGACACTGACGGGCTGGGCCGCCCAGGTCGCCGAGAGGATATCCGCGAAAGGCGAGGACGAGCAGGCGGCCGAGTTCTTCAAGCTCCAGGAGCAGGCGCAGCAGATGGGGATTCCAACTGAGGGACTGGGTACTGCCGCCGAGCTCCGGGAGCAGATAGCCAAGGTCGATAAAGCGAAGGGGGATAAGGCATGAGCGAGACTGGGCCGGTTCGGATACAACGCCGCAGGACTAGGGGCTGGCGGATGCCCGACTATACTGTCTACGTGGGCAGGCCCAGCAAGTGGGGGGATCCCTGGGAGACAGCCGACGAGTATCGCCTGTGGTTATGTCGGCTCGACTTAGGCTGGAAGCCCTTTCGGAGAAGTCGGATATTGCATGATATGTGTGAACTTCGCGGGCTGAACCTGGCCTGCTGGTGTCCGCTCGACCAGCCGTGCCACGCTGACGTACTACTGGAATTAGCTAACAAGGAGGCCCAACCATGATAAACCACGTCACCCTACTCGGACACTTGGGTAAGGACCCAGAACTGAAGTTTACCCAGTCCGGCACCGCCGTCTGCAACTTTAGCCTGGCGATCAATCGCCCCCCGAAACGGGACGCGCCCGAAGACGAGGGGCAGGTCGACTGGCTCACGATTGTTTGCTGGGAGAAGCTGGCGGAGAATTGCGCGAAGTATCTGCACAAGGGCAGCAAGGTTGTGGTTGAGGGCCGGGTGCAGTCGCGCTCCTGGGAGACCCAGGACGGCCAGAAGCGGTCGACCGTGGAGATCAATGCCCGGAACGTGCAATTCCTGGACAAGGCACCTGACGGCGAGAAGCCTGCGGCTGCGGCTGCGCCGGAAACGACCAAAGACAACTGGCCTGACATACCACCGGGGGAGGACATATTCGGAGACGAATAGAACGCAAATAGAACACTAAGGAGATGAGCAGAATGTCACGCATCACCCATCTGGAGGCAACAAACTGGGGCGGGCTGGCGGAGGTGAATATCACTCCGGGGAAGGCCACGCTGATAACCGGAGAGAACGGGGTGGGCAAGACATCGATACTTGGCCTGGTCAGCGCCATACTGACCGGGAAGGGGTTTCATCCCTACCTGGTAACACTCGGCGAGGACAAGGCTACACTGATGCTGAAGCTGGACGACGGCACGACCGTAAAGCGCACAGTGAAAGCACCGGGGAAGACCTCGTACCTGACGGTCGAGAAGGACGGTGCGAAGCCGCTGGGGCCGCAGAACGTGATAAATGCTCTGCTCGGGCCGTATGCCTGCAACCCGGTGGAGTTCTTTGGCCTGCCAGCCAAAGAGCAGGGCGCTGCGATCCTGGCGCTTGCCGACATGAAGGATGCTATCGGCGCCACCGACTATACGGCACTAAGCGGGGGCGTGACGCTGGAGGATGTGGACTATCTCCAGCACCCGTTACTCGTCCTGGCAGGGATCGAGAAGTCGCTATTCGAGGAGCGTACAGTGATCAACCGGGAGAAGACTCAGAAGACCGGCGCTGCTGATGAGCTGCGGGAGAAGGTCCCCGAAGGCTTTGACGTTGACGCCGCCGAGAAAGCTAACCTCGAAGGCCTGGTTGACAAGCAGGCAGCGGCACGGCAGCAGAATAAGAAGGTAGCGGAAGCCGCCGTGGAGTTAGAGAAGCATCGTCACCTTATTAGCGCCCTCCGGGAGCAACTGGAAAACGTCGAGAAGATGGAGACGGACCAGAGCCAGTGGCTGGCTGACAACCCCGAGATCGACACTGCCGACCTGGACAATGACATCCGTGAGTTCCAAGTGCAGCAGGATGTGCTCCGCGCCCACGACGGCGCGAGTGATCTCCGGGGCGAAGCGATGGAGCTTTCCGAAAGGTCCCAGAAGCTGACCGAGCTACTGGACGCCCTGCGGGATAAGCCCGCAGAACTGCTCGCCGGCCTGGACGAGCTGCCGATTGAGGGGATGGGGATGGATGCCGACCACGGCGTGACGATAAACGGAATTCCCCTCGCTGACCTCAGCGGTGGCGAGAAGTTTGACCTGGCAGTGGAGATCGCCCTGCGCTACGCGGGGGATCTGCCGGTACTGGTGGTCGATGGCCTGGAAGCGCTTGACCCCAAGTCCCAGGAACAGTTCCGCGAGAAGCTGGCCGCCAGCCCCTGCCAAGTCTTCGTGACCAAGGTAAGCGCGGGCGAGTTAGTGATAGAGGACTGGGAGGCCGAGGATGAAGACGGCGATGGATAGGGTTTGGAGCAGGTCGCGGGACCTCGTGAAGATTGAGCATAGGTGTAAGTGCGGCAGATGCTGGTTTGTGGAGGGTCCAAAGTATTGGCGGGACGCAGATGCTGATGATGCTGCAGGAATGTATTGTCCTCACTGCGGCTACCACCTCGCGCCGGACGGGTTCGCCCACGAGATGGTGCGGGCAGATGTCACGGCAGAACGCATCGCCAATCTGAAGGAGGAACTGGTTCTGCACGACAGGGCCGAGCAGATACTGGAAGAGCCAATCGGCCCCGTCTGCTGGCGCAACGCCATAGCCCAAGCCCGCGACGAGGCCGCTCCGGTGGCCGAAGGGGGACGGTGATGGCTCGCAAAAGAGTATGGGTCACTTGTGAGGCTACTGAGCTTAGTGTCGAAAGTTGGTCAAAACCAGGCCCGCTAAAGATGTTCCGCTTTTGGGCGCGAGAGCCTATCGTTTGGTACGGGTCTGGTAGGAACACACATTATGCGGGACGTGTAGCTCACAACCAGAAACCCGATGAACCAATTAGAATTCACTCAGGAGAATGTGTTGTGAACCCAACAGTCGAACGGTTGCTGGTCGGGCTCAACCTGCGCAGGGGGCAGTGCAAGGAAGTTAAGCTCGTGGAGGTAAACAGATGAAACTCCTCCTTCTTAGCATACTACTGGCTGCCCTGGTGGCCGAAAGGAGTCGGTGATTATGCACCCAACAACAGAGCTACGTTCTCTAATCAGGATACACGATGCGATTGCAGACCTGAATGAACAAATCGGCTGCCACATTATTGACCTGCACGGTTCAATGCAGAAATCCCGCGAGAAGGACAAGGCCAACGAGGAGGCCGAACACGCCGAGTGTATGGACGAGCAGTGGAGAGAGCGGGCGGCAGAGGTATTGTGAAACTCCTCCTGATTAGCCTGCTATTGACGGTGGCCGCCGAGTTGCCTGCCGATCCGGTGCAACGGTATACACGCTTCGAGGCCCCGTTCGCGCCGAGCCTGCACATTGACCTGCCCGCGGGCGGCCAGGCTATATCCTCTGACTGGGTAGCCTTCGAGCTTTACCCGCTGCTGACCGCGCAGGATCGATGGTTCGTGGCCAGGGAGATTGAGTTCATAAACAGGGAGCGGGGCCTGCCCATGGTGAACGACATTATGCTGGTCCCGGACGGGATACAGATAATCGTGCCCGTCTACCAGCGCAGCGACAGGGCCTTCGCCGGCGACATTCGCAACTGGCACGTTGCGGTGATGAAGGGCCGCAAGTACGGAGTCGGCCCCGCGCTGATGATGGCGGTCCGGTCTCACGAGAACCCGAAGAAGAGTCGGGACCGTTATGCCTACGGTGTGGTCAGCAAGCGCCATACCGACCTGTGGACACAAGCAGAGTGGGCAGCACGAATTATAGCCCGTATAAGCGCCGCCCAGGGCTGGTCGGCACTATCCCCCACCCAGACCAATCTTTACTCCCTGGGGGCCGCCTACTGCGTCGGCGTGTCCCCGTCTAAGCTGTCGGCTAACGGGCGGGACAGGACACGGCGCTGGAGCCGGAACGTGTGGGAGCTATACCAAAGAGCCACCAGTCGCGGTAACTGAGAGGAGCCAGAGATGGCTGACAAAATGTGGGTGACGACAGACGGAGGCAGAGCAACATATATCGTCAAGTTGTTTAGACTAAGACCCTACATTGGCAATGACGGGAGATGGCGCTCGGAAGACGGTGCAGTTATGAGTGCCCCGCAAAGCCGTAGTGGTCTCAAACGCAATAGCCTAGCTGCTCCAGGCAACTGCATCGAGTTCCGCAGGGTGGAGGCCAATGAAGAGAAGCACGTCCCCCTCGCCCGCGTGCTGGAGATTGTGGAGAATTACAGAGGGGAATGTGTTTCCACCGCGCATAGATGGGCAGCAGATGACATTCTCCGCCTGCTGCGAGAGGAGTTTGAGTAGCTTGACATGGGCGTGGCCCGGGGCGGGAAACTGGGCGGGGCAACATTTCCCTCGTAAAAAAGCTGACCTGAGTGGCTGCTCTCAGTGCTGAAGGCCACGACGTTCCTCGGGCCGCGCCAACTTGACAGGAGACACAATGCCAGACAAATGGTATATGCACAAGCGAGGCGGCGTTGCCATTGCTTTGTCCTGGACGATCCGTTGGTGGTGCCAGTCTGGGGCCCCGACGCTAACCTGGCCGCGCGGATTCACAGGAGGAAAAACCCACTGGGATGTCCTTGTTAGCGTAGACGGGAGGCTGGAATATGAAAAGAACTTAACCGCGAAAGCCAAAGACTTGCTGCTTCTGCGCCTCCGGGCGCGGCGCTTTATCACACATGAATACCAATGGACACATTTCTGGAAGGAGCTAGGCGACAATGAACAGGAAACCGAAATTAGTACTGCTTGGTGTAGGCTTATTACTGCTGGCCTGCCTGATAGGAGCGATAGCACAGGGGCCAGCGCCTCAGACCGGCGACGACTTGATTGCAATGGCGCGCGTGTCTGATGGAGACAAGCACACCGTTGAGATTGAGTGGATATGGCGACTCAATGGGGTTCATATGCCCGAATATGATTCGGTGTCTACTGTGCAATCCCCGTACACTCTGGAGGCTGTGAGTATTGGGCCAGCGGGAGTTGAACGAGCCGACGAATGGACGGTACAGGCACGAGGGGTAGACCCCGATGGACTCTATAGCAGCCTGGAGGCGACCGTAATTGTGGGGGGAGTCCCCCCGGTAGTGGAGGCTGTTAGGATTGAGGTAATGCAGGCCCCACCAGCGGCGCCTGGCCTATCAGTGTTTGGTCAGTGAGTGAGCATATCTGGCGCGGGCGGTTTGAGTGTCTCCTTCGGGTGGCTTTCATGGCAGCCGTCCGCGTCGGAACTGAAAGGATGTCGAGATGATCAAACTAAGCGCTCCAATGAGTATAGGATTGCTGGGTTTTTGTTTGGGCATACTTGTGGGTTTGGGAATTGGTGTCTTGTTTCCACAGGAAGATATGTCCGCCGGTCGTATGGTTTTGGTTATTGGTGGGGCGGGGGCATTAGCTTTCTTTCTGCCCCTGAGTGGCATATTCGATAGACGGCGCAGGTAGCTTGAAATAGCGTGGCCCGGGGCGGGGGGCCGGACGGGGTATTAGCACCTCGATAACTCTCCCCCTCGAAGCGAGGGTAGCTTCCGGCGCTCACTCGCTTATCCCCCGGGCCGCGCCGAAAGGTTCTCAATGCTAATCGCACCGACTGAGCAACAATCTGGCATCCCAAAGAAGCTCGATGAGCATGGCATTGCCGTGCATTCCAGCACCTACCCCGAGACCCTGGGCGCCGACTACACCGCTAAGACCATCGCCGGGCTGTGGGCTATGCAACGGAAGACCACCAGTGACTTTGTCTCCAGCCTTCCTCCGGATGATCGCCTGGTGCGGGAGGTCGCGGCGCTTCGCTGGCAGGAGATCCCCTGGCTGGTCATAGAGGGCTCCTGGGAGGACGCGGCCATAGCTATGGAGCGCGGGCACTGGACAATGAGCGCGCTTCGCAAGCAGATGACTAACGTCCGCAGGGAGGGTATCTGGGTAGACTTCACCACCTGCGCCGGCGAGACCGTTCAGTGGATTGTGGCTCAGCTCGAGTACTGGAGCTCAGAGCGCCACGACTCTCTGCTGACCAGGCCCCGGGCCCCGCGGGCGATTCGCCATGCCAGCAAAGAGCGCGAGGAGCAGTTGCATGCGATAATGGGCTGGCCGGGCCTCGGTCGAAAACGCGCTGAGAATATTCTGGATGAGCTCGGCTTCCCGATTAGCTGGACCTGTACGCCCGAGGAGCTTGCCGGAGTGCCGCTGATGGGTGAGATCACTGCGCGGAGAGTCATGCGATATGGCAAAGACAGGCCTTGACATAATACGCCAGGTAAGTTATGATGGGGGATGGTGACTAACGTATGTCGAACACGTCCTACTATCCCAAGAGCAAAGCCAGTCCGCAGGGGACCTCCGTGTTCGCACGTTGGTCACCTCCTTTGTGGGCTGGCTTTTCTATTTTGATAGGCGGTGATTAAGCTGTTCGCTTGGCCTGCAACTTGGAGTAAGATGATTCGCGGCAGGGCTAATGGTATCTGCGAACTCTGTGGGGCCGGTCGGCTATACGGCTACCGCATGGATGACCATACCGTCGCTTACTGGGAAATGCCACGGCCCGAACAGACCATATTGCGCCTCAGTTATGTAACCGGCGGTATTGCCCACCACATCCTTCCGGTCCGCTACTTCCCCTTTTTCGCAGAACACCCCGCGAATGGGATTGCTCTTTGCGACCACTGCCACGGCAAGGTTCACGGAGGAAAGGGCTGGTATGGCTGGGCCGCCATAGACTGCATCCACTGGACGGATTCCCAATACAATAACAGATTGGACAAGCTGTTTTTGGGGACCGTCGCTGCTACTCTGGGCGACAACTCATATTATGGTTTTATCCACTTGTTTGGTCATCAGCACCCGAGAGGCAAGTCCTGATGGCTAGATTCCGCACCATAGACCCGAAGCTCTGGCAGCACCCGTTCTTTCGCAAACAGCCCTGGTTTGTGAGAGACGTATTCATATTCTTATTCAGCAGCCACGCCGACGACGAAGGCCGGTTCGTGGCCGACGCCTTTGCTATCCTCGAAGGAGCATTCTCGCGCAACCATCCGGTGACGGAGGACGATGTGGAGGAGGCCCTGGACGCACTCGTAGACGGCGGCCTGATTATCCGGTATGACGGCAAATGGGGCTTCCTCCTCGGGTGGTATGAACACCAGTTCATTGATCGGCGCTACCGGCAACCTTCGTCACTCCCCCCGCCACCGCTTAAGATAGGCTCGTGGGACGCCGCCGAAGCAATCAGGCAGCAGTATGCCAAGGCCCAGAAGATAGACCCCCAGAGGGCGCAATTCCAGCCGGCACTACGCTGGTCAATGCAGAATCACTACCAAGATGCTGGTAACACACGAGAGCAACACGAGTGCAACACGCGGGATTCACGAGTGCAACACGGGACTGGAAGGGAAAGGAAGGGAAAGGAAGGGAAAGGAAGTACTACAACAACCTTAACACCTTCTGTGCCATCTGCAACGGCAGATACCACACAAGCAGAAGAATTGAAAGCTGAAACGACCAAACAGCGCCAGCAGCGAAAGATAGTAGAGGAGCGGAAGTTGCTGGACGAGTTTGACGAAGAGGAGCGGGAGTTGCTGGACGACTACATAGCCTGCGCCGATGAAGGACTCAAGACTGGCACTACTGTCGGCGGGCGGGTAGCCAGACTCAAGGCCCTGGTGAAGGTGGCCAACGAGGTCAACGATCCGGACTCCTTCCGTTACGGTCTGCACCAGGCAAATCAGGCGAGGGTGGCCAATCCAAACTATGTTAAGAAGGCAGCACTGAGCAAAAAGGGTAGGAGACAGATATGAGGAGACAGGACCGTGAAGATCCGGCAACGACCAAAGCCAAAGGCGCAGCCCAGGCAGGTTTGCTTAACCGGCTGGTAAAGGGTTCAATGGCCTCAGACCGTGCAGCCTACCGGCGAGCGAAGGCAAAGCTCCCCCCGGAGCAATACGAGGCGTTCATCGGTGCGGCGAGATTGACACAGGCTAAGGTCCTGGCCGGCCTGGAGGTCGTCGGCTTTTCGGCGAGTAAGAAGTCTCGCAAGCTCGTGGCGGCTGGCATAGACAGTGAGCTGGCGATCATCGCTGGCGTCCGTGCTGGAGCCGGTCAGCAGAGTGCGGACCTTTCGGGACCGGACGAGACAGACGCCTTCGCCTTCGACGAAGAGACGGGGGAGGTGTTCCCTGATGAACAATAGAAGCGATAGGAGGTGACTGAGCATGTACATCTGGATAGGAAGAGACGACGACGGAACGCTATGGGCCTATGCCAACGAGCCTGTGTGGAATCAAGAAAACAAAGAGTGGCAGGACCCGAAGGACCATGAATGCTGGCTAAGATTAGACGGCAGGAAGTTCCGGACCATATTGCGCGGCACGTACACTAAGGCTTATACAAATCTAGTGCCGCCAGCCCGATCATGAGTACCGAAACCGTCACCATCTGGGAGGTCTTCACTGAGACCGGGGGGCACTGGAGTTGCTACGACACCGAAGAAGAAGCCATGAGTGCAGCCAACCGCCTCAGTGCCAAACAGGACCGGCCCTTCCTGGTCCGGCGCCAGGATAATATCCTGTACGATCTAATCGAAATCACAGCACAGGGGAGTCTGTTTACCTAATGGACATAGCCGCGGAGCTCGCCGCCCGGGACATGAGCATCAACGTCTACATCCGGGCCGAGAGCGTTAGCATTTCGATAGTTGACCGGGCGCTAGGCGGAGGCAGTGTGGTTGCCTATGGCAAGCTGCCGGCCCCGGCCAACTTCGACGCCATAGAAGCCGAGATTGTGAGACTATTGGAGGGCTGTGATGAGTAGGAAGATTAGGCGCAGACACGCAGGGGAGGTTGTGGTGCGCAGGGGGGGCAGCGGATTCCTGGGCACAACCGACGATGGCTTTGACGTGGTGCGCATCCCCGCCCGCGGCGAAGAAGGCTATCAGCGCGCAGAGCAGTATTGCATCCTATGCGACAGAGACGAGTGCCAGGAATGGGCCGACGTTGAAGTGGTGGCCGGACCCAACGCGGGCAAGATACTATACCATCTGTCAGACTGTCAACTTCGAGACCTGACCCACAAAGTAGCTAATCGAGTTATCAATGAATTGTTGCAGGAGTGCAAGCCGCATAGAATAACCGAGGAGGCTAACGAATTACAGGAGGGAGGTGGCACAGATGAGAGCACCGACCAGGACACAACTGATGATCGCCCAGGAGCTTGAGCGGCGTGGTTTCAAGCAGAAGGTGACGCGGCAGGACGAGTATCTGAAGTTCACCTATCCTCATGCTTCGGGTAGAATGCTTTGGATAGGAAGGCGTGGCGCGATCCGAGAGGGACATCGTCTCTCTCGCAGTTATTGTGAGGCGTCAAACCTCTGGTGGCAACGAATGAAGCGCGAAGCCAAGGAAGACTACGTCGAGGAGAATTGAGCATGAGACCACCGATCTATAAGCCGAGAGGACGGGCGCGAGAGTACGCGCCGCTGGCGCTGAATCTGTGGGGAACTTGCAGCCATGGGTGCAAATACTGCTACGTGCCCCAGCAGATCCACAAGAAGCCGGAGGACTTTTATGTTGAGGGGCCGCCGCGTACTGGCATACTTGACGATCTGAGCAAGCAATTAGCCAAGGACGCCGGCAAGCAGCAGCCGGAGATCTGCGGGGGCGATCGGCGCGTGTTGCTCTGCTTCATCTGCGATCCCTACCAGCCGCATGAGAACGGCTTTACGCGAAAAGCCTTGGAGATACTATTCGATTATCACGTCCCCTTTAGTGTGCTGACGAAGGGTGGGATGCGGGCGGCCAGGGACTTTGATCTCTACGCTGATGGGGCGGGTCACTTTGGGACAACATTGACAGTAGGTGCTCCATCCGCAGCAGATTGGGAACCCAGAGCAGCAAGCATCCGCAGTAGACTAGAGGCTATTAGAAAAGCGCGCGAGATGGGCATACGAACATGGGTATCCATAGAGCCAGTCATAAGTCCCGATTATGCACTATGGATTATAGATATGTTGAGTGGCAATGCAGCACAGTATGGCATAGTGTGTGACGGCTTCTCTGCCGCCGATTATGTGATTGACGAAATCCGCGTCGGCAAGCTCAACTACCATCCCCACGCTAAGACCATAGACTGGGCAGCCTTCGCTCTGGACGCACTCGCTGCACTCCAGGAAACCAACTGCAAGTGGCGCATCAAAGACGATCTCTTCGCCTACCTGCCGCCCGGATCACCGCAGACCAGCAGCCCTTGACAAATCTGTTCAGATATGTACAATGGAAACTGGCCAGAGTTAGCAGGCCAAGAAAAGAACCTTTCAACAGGACGGTGATGTTCACTCAAAACTGAATAGCCGTAGGAGTGACACACCAAATAACCTGTTGGAGGGAAACTAATGTCACGACGAGCAAACAAAACTGGTTGCACAGGATTCACGCTCATCGAGCTGCTGGTGGTCATAGCGATTATCGCTATCCTGGCAGCTATTTTGTTTCCGGTATACGCACAGGCGAAGGCTCAGGCTCAGCGAATCATCTGCCTAAGCAACCTCAGGCAGATTGGAACGTCGCTCCTCATGTACGCGAGTGAGTATGGCGATGCATTCCCTATGGTAACGGGGAATAGCACAGTAATTCCCTCGCCGAAGCCGAATATGACCGGGCTGGTTGCCTACATAGACACCGAATATGGCATATTCAAGTGCCCCTCAGACATTGCCGCCCGCCCCGCCGGGGCTCACCCGTGCAGTTACGCATTTGCGGGCGTAGGCCGGGAGTATTATGCCATCGGCACATACGGTTGGATTGCTGGCAATGGCTTCGTAACCCCGAGCCGCACAACCGGTACTTTGAGTTGGCCATCTAGGCATATAATGGCGACCGACATTAGCCCAATATACATGGGGGCGACCTCGGATATCACTACTAGCCGGGGTACGCTCACCACGGTGAACTGGAGCGGCTGGGGTGCGCAGCGCTTGGGCGAAGTGAGTGCCGGAGCGATCAAGAACCTATCCATTGGCGCCCACCGGAATAGGACTTTAGCCAACGCCGTATTCGGTGATGGCCATGCCAAGGCGCTTCTCAAGGATATGGTCCCTACTGACACCGGGAGCTATCCCGTTTTGGTTTCAATAGGCCCGGGGTATCCGCCACAGTACACACTACGTTATTAACGGTCGGCCCTTGCCCCCTTCGACGGGGGCAGGCACGGATTGTTATTTGACGCCAGAGGTCATATAATGATATACGACGATCGGCGCAAACATTCACGGATCAACATAACCCCGGCAAGTCTATCCCCGGATTATACTTTCACCATCGCCAACCTCCATATGTTCCGGCTAAACTGTGAAATGGCCTGGGCCAGCGGCGGGACGATAATTGCTCAGTTTGAAGACTTGTTCTGCCAGAATATGAGTATCCAGTACCGCAACGACCGCAGGCCCGCTTGCACAGCTATACTCAGACAGGCCTCGCACTATGGGATTGCCCCCTCGCCGACAGAGCAGCTAGAAGCCTTCGACATTCCCGGCAAGTATCGGGTGATGTACCAGTCCGACACCCAAGAAATCTGCGAGGCCATCTGGCGTAACCTCCTGCCATACCGTGACCGCCTACCTGCACCCTGGAAGGATTGGCCGGGAGTCTTCCCGGAGCGGGCGCACCATTGCAGCACCGCAGTTGATATGCCTGGCATACCGAGTGGCATCGCAGGGTTCCGGGGCATGGCTACTGGCCTGGCGGCTTTCCGTGCTATTGACGATATGCTATCACGCCGGAATATCTTCATCAATGGCGCTGAGTGTCAACACTACAAGGGCACTTACAACGACGTGTGCTTGATGCTGAACATACCACCCCCGCTGCAACTGACTGCACCCCTGCTGCGCCGTCGCAAGCCGGACGGGACAGTTGCATTGATAAGCACCTCGGCAGGAACCCCGGGCGATTTCGAAAGCAACCCCTACCATGTAATCCATGCCATGAACGCAGGAGTTACCTATCAGGAACTCTGGGGGTTTCTCGAAAGGCGGGTCTTTGCTGACCGGCCCAACAATAACTTCTACGGTGCATTCACCGGCACCACGAGCCAGCAGGTTGTTGACTTTTGGCTGCACCCGTATCCCATCATTGATGATGCAGACTGGATAGCTGTTTTGAGGGAAGCTCGGGCGCGCAAGAAGCAAGTCGCTGATGGAGAGATAGCAGAGGTCAAACGACAGGAGAAGAACCGCAAGCAGCGGGAGCAATATACCAAGCGAAGGAGGTTAGAAAATGCATGAGAACAAAGATCGATGGCCGGACTTGAAGTTTGTGGTAAGTCAGAACGGATTGGTGAAGATTAAGTGGTACGGCAGATATGAACAGGTATTGCCTTGTCAAGTAGAGGTTCGCGCAGATGCAATACAGGCCGGGCTGAATACTGAAAGAATGGACGCCGATGCTATATTACAGGATACGAGGGCTATATTCATAGGGCTAGGAATAAGACACTGCCCTATAGTTGAAAATCCTCCAACAGCCAGCTCATAAACCGCAAGCAGCGGGAGCGACACGCCAAGCGAAAGAAGGAGTGATGACAGATGGCTAACATGCTATTAGATTTACTGGAGAAAGGCGAATCGCTGGATGTAACCGGGGTGGATGGACTGGCCGGGCAGGTGAAGGCGTTTTCTACCGTAGTAGGAGGGCTGGAGGCTTACACGATAGAGGAACTCAGCGAGGAAGTGGGCCAGGCGGTAGAGGCAATCACCGTACTGTTCAAAGCACTAGAGATAGCCCATGACCCTGACACTTGGGAGGAAGGTTTGCTGGACGACATTAATGCCGCCCTTCCCGGAGCGATGTCTGCCAAGTGCATCCAGCTAGCTCGGGAAGCATGTGGAAAGAAGGCAAATGAATGAGACTGATTTTGACGGGAGCGTTGATGATTATGCTGTTCGGAGGGCTGGCCATGAGTAGCGATATTTACGGAGACCGTGATGCAGCAGTGACGCCCCCCTTGGTGGCCCAAGTGCAGGCCATCACCAACACCCGCTATGATTGGAATACCTGGTCGGGCAAGACCGTCACCGATTGGTCGGTGCCGACGCTGGTTGTTCGTGGGTGTCGTGGCGAGTATGTGCCCTTGACATTCCTGGCCTTGCACGGTGAGGGTCGGACGAACTTCATGGTCACGGCGGAATCCTTCCACAACGATGAATTCACGTTCCCCAAGGTGCAGCGCACTCAAGGCTTCGAGCAGCCGTGTACCGACATTCGCTGGGTCAAGTGGTGGTGGCAGAGTGGGCAACTGCACTATGACAACAAGCACCCCGCCTGGCTACCCGAACTATTACTGCACGACTTTGACCTGGTGCGTTCTTCGCCTGACGTTCCGAATGTGAACATCCTGAGAGACGGGGATCTCCCCCAAGACGCGGCGACTCTCCAGCCGATGACCATACCCGCAGGCAGGTTCGGCTACCAGCAACAGGTCTGGATGACGCTATACATTCCCCGGGAGGCCCCCGCTGGGCTGTACGACGGATCGGTTACACTGACGAGTGACCAGGCCCCGGACCTCGTAGTACCCATTCGCCTGTACGTCTGGCCGTTCGACCTGGTCAAGCCCCGAATAGACTATAGCATATACTACCGGGCGGGGTTGTCAATGGACAAGCAGCACAAGTATAGCAGCGTACTTGAGGCGGAGGCTCTATCGGTAAAGCCGGAGATATTCATCAGTTCCGAGCGGCGCACAATGGCGCAGATGAAGGCTGACCTGGCGAACATGGCAAGGCACGGGGTGACGAATCCGGCAATGTCAGTGCCGCCGAATAAGTCAATGATGCTCCCTGTATTGAACGCCCGGCGATCGGTTGGCTGTGACAACACTCGGATATTCAATATGGGAGGAGGGGTAGGGACGCAACTCAAGGAAGACCTTAGCAATCTGCGAGGGCTAATGACATGGGCAGCAAGCACGTCGAAGAACTATATGCACTTCCTGCGCCGGTATGGGGTCAAGGAGCTAGGGCGTTACGGCAGAGACGAGGGCAGCCTGGAGCAGATAGCCGCGCAGGTTCCGTTGTGGAAGGCTGCTCAGACTGACGGGGCGTTTATCTATGTGGCAATCAACACGCCGGGCTTCGAGGACATCATCGAGGACTCGCTGGGTGTGGCGGTCATTGCCTGCGGTCAAGGCTACCCGAAGCCGGAGACTATCAACAAACTCCACGCGGCCGGGACGGAGATTTATGCTTACGGTAATCCCCAGTGCGGCAACGAAGACTCAGTGATCTATCGGCTCAACCAGGGGCTCAAGATGATGGCGAGTGGCATTGACGGTTCAATGGACTATGCCTGGCAGCACGTGTTCCCGCACGGAGCTACGGGTGCTGCCGCCTGGGATGACTTCGCTGTCTGTGCGGGGGCTAGTGTTTACCGCTCACATATGATGACTTATCCTGGCGTGGATACTCCTGTCGACACTCTCCAGTGGGAGGGCTTCGCGGCAGGCATAACTGATGCCGGCTATCTGACCACGCTGGAGGCTGAGATCGACGCCGCGCCCGAGGACTGCATGCTGGCCGACGAAGCGCAGGCGTTCATAGACCGGATATACTCAGAGCAGAACACTACAGACCTCGAAGCAATGAGGCTGGAGTGCGCTCAATGGATTATTCGCCTACAATAGAGTAAGAGTCAGCAAAGGGAGGCAAGCACATGATTATCACCGCTAGTGGTATACCACAGGAGCAGTACCACCTCGCAAAGCAGGTCGGCCTTGATACTGTCTGGATGGGCGATCCGAAGGCGGCGGCACGAAATGGGCTTTGGTGCATCTGTGATTCTAAGCAGGCCGACGACTTCAGCGGGAAGAGGGGCGCGCCAACAAACGTCGTCGGCTTGAACTGGGGCGACGACTACCCGGTTGACGAGTTACAAGCACTCAACGGCAGGATAGAGGACGCCAAGCGCTGGACCAATATCCAGTGGCATATCGTCCTCGTCTCGGCCACCTACACGCGGATGCTGGGTAAGCAACGCACAGTCAAACCAAGAGTGCGGGTTGATGCAGGCGGGCTGGTAGAAACGGAAGCTGAATTCCCTGTCCATAAGTGGGGTGAGCCGCCTAAGTTGGGCGTTGATACCATCGAAGAATACTACCAGAAGTTCGCCGAGCTATGCCCGTTGGCTATCCCGATGCTGTGTCATTATCCGTATCACGAATTTGCGGAGGAGCAAGCCCGAGCAGCCCCCCTGAATCTTTGGGGCGCATATCGTGATAATTTGTACTTGATGGATGAGCATTTTAGCCGTTGGTGGATATGGATTCAGCTTTCGCCCCATAGCCATTATGATGGAGATTGGCAGTTTCCAGAACATGGAATGCACCCCGAACCAGATGGAACATTTCAGACCGGCGCAGTCGTTAGACAGGTACGCACCGCAAGGAAGCTGGGCGCCTCCGGCCTCGGCTACTTCTCTTGGGGGCCGATAGAAGGCGATGGCATAGTTGATAAGGACGGGGAACCGAGTAGACATTGGGAAACCGTGAAAGCTATAAACGAGGAGGTAGGGAAGTGAGAAGTGATAGGCGGAACCCTAACCGGTTATTAAGGAATGGACGTTGGTCAAACGAGGGCGCCTTATTCGACGCACTGCCGCAGTCGCACGACTGCATATTTGTACACGAACTGAACGAACGGCTGACTTGGGACGATCCGCTAGACTCGCTTACCAGGGCCTCGGGGGGTCTCGCGTGCGGAGCTGAGGAGATGTTGTGTAATGGGCGGGCGACACTTTCAAACCTTAATCTATTTAGGTTTGGCTACCATGAGGCTAGGGCCTTTTTCTCCGACGGATCAGTGCTGCGCGTTAGCAAGTCATTCATAAACAACCCAACGTTTTTTAACCGGGAGGTAGGACGATGAAACTCTACATTATTGACTGCTCCCATTCTATAACCAGAGACCACCTGGAGCGCGGCAGGGACCGCGGCTTTGACGGGCTGATTCACTATGCTACTTACAATCAGGCCGAACAACGCGCCCGTGACTGCGCCGACCTCGGCCTCGAAAGCATTATTATGCTGCCGGACTGGGCGCACCCGGCGCCGCCCATGAAGTGGCACGACTTCCCCTTCCGCAACGCTGCGGGCGACGAGAGTTACCTGCGCGGCCTGGAGCAGCAGAACCTCTTCCCTTGCTACTGGTACAAGGACCCCAGCATTATGCAATTCGTCCGGGACCGCTTCGACTTCGCCCGCGACCTGGCTGACCGGATTGACGGGGCGATCATCAGCACCTCAGCGGTGGAGTGTAAGATGCCTATTCGGTGGGAGGGCGACCCCGATGATAAGGATGCTGCTGCCAAGCGGTTTGCCTACTGGTGCTTCAGCAGGCCGGCTGTCAAGGCCTTCCGCAAGTATGTCGGCAACCACGTAGCTTCGCCAGCCTCAGCCCCCGCGTGGGATACTCAACTCCAGACAATGCGCTTCTGCCAGGACGGGATGGTGGACAGGCTTGACGATATTGCCCGAGTCACGCTTGAGTATACGCAGCAGTTCTGGGTCTTCTGTAACCTGCATATGCGCTCCAGTGGCGACCTGTACAAGGCCGCCGGCTACTACTACATGGACGAGCCGCTTGAGCATTGGCGCACCGCGTTTATGCAGCGCGAAGGCGTGGAACCCGGCTTCTTTATCCCGTCGCTCTACCTGGCCAGCCCCCAGAGGCGCGAAAGGGTCCACGAACTGAGCGACCCTAGCGGCGAGTATCGCTGGAAGTTCATGGCGGGCCTCCAGTGCGATCTGCGCGACTGGCGCGAGAATATGCTGACTTACGGTGAGCACGCGAAACAAGTGGGGATGGCTGCGATGTGCGCGCAGTGGGAGCCGATGACCAGTCCGGGTACTGAGCAGATAGTCCGAGAGGCAGTCAAGTTTATCAAGGGGGAGTGACGATGAACCTTCAAGCTACAGAAGAAGCTGGAGGCGTAGCGACCACATACTGTGAGACGGTAGTCGCAGAAGCAACGGCGAGGTGCTATTGTCCATTCTCGCAGGCGACCGGGGATAAAGCAGGACGATGTATTCCGCTGTGCATCTTTCACGAGGTCAGACTGGCGGGGGAGGGCGGGCGCCGCTTCGCCAGCGACGAACCATTCCCTGGCGACCATGACCGCGCAGTCTTCTGCAAGCTAGCCGGTGAGTTCGTCGGTAGGGCAATACAATCTGAGAACGGAGGCGAAGACGATGGGCGCCAATGAGACCGAAGGTGGTATTCACGTCACCGAAACACCTGGGCCGCCGACTGCGGATGAGTTGTTGGCAGAATATTGGCAGCTCTGTCGGCAAGTCTATGACTCACGGTTAGTAGACGCAGCGG
>SDBV01000743.1_pt1 | contig 47318 bp, 68 predicted proteins | sample 2277081 | NCBI WGS metagenome assembly SDBV01 (sample SAMN10402039, study PRJNA504765) | marine sediment metagenome | isolation source: marine sediment core GS10_PC15, 223 cmbsf | place: Arctic Ocean: Southern Knipovich Ridge | collected 2010
CCATCGAACAGAGGCAGGCTCTTGCGGATGTTGCTCAGGAATTCAAGGGGAAGCTAGTTGGGTAGGGGGGCATCGGGGAAGGGGGGTGGGTCTGACTGTCAGTACCAGTGATACCGACGTATATTTAAGTTTGTAAATTGTGGATAAAGGAAATCGGGAAATGGATACAGAAATAGAGGTAGGTCATTATGGAAATAGATGTTATTGTAAATTTTGTCGAAATTTCCATGATACAAGATTGAATACAGACTCTGCAGGAACAAAACTAAATTTGATGAGAACATGTGTATGGCCGCCAAGATGGATTATTTTTAGCGAAATGCATTATTGTGGACAGTTTAAAGATATAAGTGGTCAATAAAGAAAGGTAGATAACCATGGCCCACGGGGGCAAAGGCAGTTATAAGAGCACCAGCAGCGGTAAACGTGTGAAAGATAAAGGTAATAAAAAGAAAGGGAAATAACATGAACGTTAAAGAAGCAACAGAAAAACTAAACATGATATTTGATAAAGCAATGGAGAGCGAGTTATACTGCATCGCCCTTGACGCGTTAAAACTAATGCCCAGGGACACCGAAGCGCAGATCAAGGTGGTAAAGTGCGATGAAGCTGGTAACATCACGATCGACTTCGCCGGGTTAATGTTTGGAAAGAAGGTAAAAAAGATAATGGCAATAAATTATGTGGTTAAAGCTTAGTATAATCTTACTATTCCTGATGACAGGATGTGCCCCAGTTACACCCTATCGATCTCCGTTCGAGGATAAAACGGATCGGTACCAGGAAAACTTTAAAACGTTTATACAGATGTGGAACGATAATCCGGCCAGGATGAATGAGTTTATGTTGTATAATATAATATGACCCCCGAAGATAAATTACTCGATGACCTGATCGCCACTGACCCACTGGTATGGGCGTCGATTAAGCGGATAAAAACGAAGTCTGGTATAACGTACACGCTAAAAAAGCACGGATACCAGGCCGACTTGATGCAGAACACCAAGCGGGTTACTAATATAAAAAAAGGTACTCAGCTTGGACTAACGCTAATATATCAGTTTTTAGCAATACACGGCCTGATATATAAAGTATACCCGCAAGGTGTACTGTATATGATGCCGAGTGAAAAACTGGTAGAAAGATTCAGTAAGTTAAGATTTACGCCGATGTTTGACGATAACCCTTGGCTGAAGAAGTATTTAACAGTCAACAACGTCAATGAAAAAGTAATCAACGGCGGCTCTTTGATATTTGTAGGTGCTCGTGCTCAGAAAATCGGAGGCTCATCAGTTAAAGACTCAGATGCTCTTAGAACGTTTGAGTGTGATTGTGTGATCCGTGATGAGATCGACCACCATGATATGGATATGGTTGAACAGAGTAAGCAGAGGTTGAACTACTCTGATATACGCCAAGAGGTCAACCTGGGTTCCCCAACCTTCCCGGATTACGGGATAGACGCCTGCTACGAAAGATCGGATCAGAGCAGGTGGCAGATAAGCTGCCGTTCCTGTGGTAAATACACCTGTCTTGAAGAAGACTGGGAATCATGTATTGTCCTCAAGAACAAGATATGGACGCGGTCATGTAAACACTGTAATGCTGAAATATTCGTCTCCGATGGGTCGTGGGAAGAAACGTTTAAAAATCGCGATGAGTGCGGCAGATGGGTATCGGGATTCCTGTCACCGAAAGCAGACATGGCGACGTATATGAAACGCCTCCTGGAGTCCAGCGGATCGAAACTTTGCGAAGCCCTCCGGTCGATAGTTGGTCTGGCGTCGATAGAGGCCGAAAACCAGCTATCTGAAACGATTGTGATATCCAGATGTAATAACGACCCCAACTCAATGGTTTCGATAGGTGAAACTGTCATGGGTGTTGATATCGGGAAAAAGATACATGTTCTCGTTGGAGTAAGGACTGCTCGTGAAGCGTATGAGATAATAAATATTTCCGAGTTAGATAACCTCAATGAGTTACATGACTTAGCGAAAAGTATGAATGTTCGGACGTGCGTGATAGACTCAGGACCACACGATCATGGAGTACGAGAATTTCAGGAAAAAGAACCGTACACCGTATATCTGTGCCAGTATTCGGAACAGATGCCGGGCAGACCGAAATTCGATTCAAAGTCCGGAATAGTAAAGGTAAACCGTAATGAATGGTGCGATAAGGTCCACATCACGTTTGTTGAAAACCGGATGCGGATACCACGGCCATCGGTGATGATAAATGAATATGCCCGTCAGATGACCAAGACGGCGAAAAGTATGATAGTAAACCCGGATACCGGGATAAAAAAAGTACGGTGGATAAAACTTGGTGCGGATCATTTTTTCCATGGTACGTTATACTTCTTACTTGCAGCATCGAGATCGACACCTATGCCACGCGGTACTACCAGAGTAAATAGGCCAACTACGGCTGTTAATAATTGGAGATAGATATGAAAAAATATATGATCGTATTATTGTTATTAGTATTCATGTGTGGCACAGTTCCGGCTCAACGTAGACTCGGATTACCCGCGAATTCACAGTTTCAAGATATTATTACAAAAGAGCCTTGGGTTGATGTCCGGGCGTTTGGTGCAGTAGGCGATGGCGTCACAGATGATACGGCTGCTTGTCAGGCGGCTTTGGATTTTGCAATTACAAATGGAAACACAGAAACCTATTTCCCAACTGGGACATATATGGTTACTGGGTTGACAATTGCGACTAGACAAAGAATACATGGCGATGGTAATTGTTCCGAAATAAAGTTAATAGACAATTCAGACGCTAATATCTTGACAACGACAACAGGAATTGTATCTCAATTAACTATAAAAGATATTAGGTTTAATGGAAATAGGACAAATCAGGCTTCTGGTGATGGTTTACACCTAGAAGGCACTAACATACTTTGGGCCGTAATAGAAAGAGTATCAATTACTTTGTGCAAAGACTATGGTATTTATATTGACAATGCCAACGTAGTATCTATTACTGATACAAGAATCGGTGAATGCGGTTTTGGGGCCAGAATTATAGATAGTGAAGAAGTCAACTTCACAGGTAGCACTATTGAGTTCAATGATACCTATGGTATAAAATTTGAAGCTACAGGCCCAGGATCAGCAAACACTGTATTTAATACTTGGTTTGAGTCCGGCGGTTCGATAGATGAGGAACCTACGGATTATATCATCATTGATACTCCGACAGTCATCATTCGTGATTCAAGATTTCACATGGGCAATGGGTCTGATAATGGCCCTACCAACTCATGTATAAATATATTGACTGGTAATAATAATTGCTTAATTGAGGGTAACTCGTTCGTTGGGACTGTACATGCATCAGCTACTAATGCGATTGTGCTTGATTCAGGATCATCAAATAATATGATATTCATGAATCGTGGCGGTTCTGGTGGAACTGTTGGCGGGGGAACTACTGACGAAGATGGTAGAAACTATATAGTAGAAGTTAATAGCACTTCTGGTTCTGGGATAAATCAGGCGGGCAGAAATGTACTTAAAAGGCTTGATTTTGGCTCCTCAGATGCAACCCCCTCAGTTTTAAATGGCAATTTCTTTACTACACATAATGGCACTCTTACCATAACTGCTTTTGATGGCGGATTTGAAGGCCAAGTTATAAATGTAATCTCAAGGGGTGTGATAACTTTTGACACTACTACAGCAGACGACGCTACTCATAACCTTAGAGGAAGTTCCGTAAATATAGTAACTGCGGCGGGAGATACAACTGTCTGGGCAAATTATAGTGCTGATTGGTATTTATTGTCTGCTATAGACGACTCGGCGAATAACAGTTTTTAAGAAGTAAATTAATAGTTATAATGTAGAAATTAAGGAGTATTAAAATGAAGAAAAAATTAATAATATTGGCATTAATAATGACATTTTTATGTATGGGTGCATCTTCACTTACTACACGCATAGACTCATATAAAACACTCGATACACTTACCAATGCAGCATCTGCTGTTGATTCTGATCTAACCGCTGCTTCTGGATATGGTATAATCTCTGCCGGTGGGCCACAAACTGGTGAAGTCGATATGAAAATAGAAGGTGGCAGTAGAGATACATATGCAAATAATATTGTACTTACGTTGGCAGCAGTAACCGCTGCCGATGGAGACACACTTACTGAAAAGTTATATGGGCGTGTAGATAGCGGCCCACAACAATTAATAGCCTCGATTGTATGGACAATAGGTACTGCCAGGACAGATGGTTCTACAGCTACATTACTATGGGCAGATACTGCTGTCGTGACATCTACACACATAATTACCATAACTGTAGCAGATGGTGGTGGTAGTAATCGTGTGTGTTCAGTGGCGCTTGACCTTGGAGCATACAGATATGTAAAAAGTCTTATAACAGCCCAGACTGGTGATCCAACTCTGATAACTGTATATTATAGAACTTATTAAAGGATAATAAGATGGCAAGACGGGCGGATATTTTTCATTTTGGTCTAAGACAAATTGCAACAGGGAAAAAAAGTTTTTCCGCTGGCGTTTTACCCGCAGTAAGAGCAATAATGCGGGCAAAACCAATAGCGCAAAAAAATGGTACCCGGGCGGGCAATAAACGGGCAATTGAAAGTTCCATTGTGTTTCAAGCTTTAAAAAAAACCGGTGAGTTAATAAGCGGTGAACAAAAAGCAGTAAGCAGGGCAACAAGAAAAAGGCGATTGCTAGCGCAAAGAACTTCAAACTTTGGTTCAAAAAAACCATTAGGATAAAATAGAAAGGGAAAGAAGATGATCGACAAAGGCGTAACATGTGTAACATGTGGTGGTGAATTATCAGATATGAAAACCGGGTGCAAACGATGTTTAAAATGTCATCCGATTGTTGATCCACCGAAACCAAAAAAGGACGATAGAAAATATGTTGACAAGCCATGGACAGAAGATAGAATCCGGGCTATCGTAAAAGACGAGATGGAGAATTGGCACAAGATTACCACGGCGCATACTGAAAAATTGGATTTAAAAATAACAGAGTCCGCTATTCCAAGTTCCATGGATAAACCAGAAGTAGTTGTAGCCGGTAATGGCAAAATGCCTGAAGGTATAGAAATACCATTAGAGCCACCTAAATGGACTGACCAGGCTGAGAGTTTGGGTATACCATGGCGGGGTCGTAAAAAAGAAACTGTCCTCGATGAAATCGAGGCTAAATTAACGGTCCCTGATGAGGGATAATATTTAATACCCGTAAGGGTAGAAAGGTGGTATTAAAATGGCCACACACGCAGCATTTTTAAGAAAAGAAGGATTAGACAACACGTTGGTAAAAAATGATGATAAAACGATTGGAATATCTCCGGGTAATTTCAATCCAAACGCGGCTTTCGGAAAAGTATATTGGGTAGATAAAAACACAGGTGATGATGATAGTGATGGCCTTACACCTGTTACTGCTTTTTTGACCATAGCAGCAGCCATTACTGCAAGTAACGCATCTGTTGGTTCATACAATATGAATACTATTTATGTCAATGCCCAGACATATACTGAAGATTTAACGGTTTTCCCGAAGAATTGTAATGTTATTGGAATCGGTTCAAAAACAAGATTAAGTGGAAACCAAACGCTCACTTCAAATGTGGGTTGGAACTCTCGTTGGTGGAATTTTGAATTTAGATCAGGCGGTAGTTCAGTACCCATTATCACTATTCCAAATTCAGGCCATGGAGTTGAATTTCATGGTTGTAGAATTAAAAACAATAGTGGAAACACAACGATTGGAATACAATTTGGCGACGGCTCTGATATGAAAGTTGATGATTGTTATTTTGGTGGTAATCCGCAGCTTCCTATTGCTATAAAATTTGCCGCTTCAACTAATATTGGGTGTGTAATTAGTAATAGTCGTATTGGTGCTACAACTACTGGTATTGAACTTGCTGCAACTCTTGGATCAAGTTATCAAAATTTAATCGTCGGTAATTCAATTGCAAGACAAGACCCGAATTCTCAAGATCAAATGGCTACTGGTATTAAAGAACTTAAAACAGATGGCCATTCAGGATTTGCCATTCATAATAATAATATTAGTGCTGTTGATGCAATTCTCTTCACATATACTGGTGGTGTTAATTATCATCAATGGGCTGCTATTAGAAACCGTACTGGACAAGATGGGTCTGCTGCTTGGGAAGACGCATAATCTAAAAGAAATTAAATTATGGCACTCCCGATTATTAATAATTTATTGTTACCCGAGAATATAATTCTTGTTTTACCAGAGGAATAACCATGAGTGCAGAAATGTTTGCAAAAATAATGCAGAACTCCGAAAGGGACGATGCCTTGGTAGAGCAATCTCCAAGGCAGCCTCCTCGGGAGACTGAATCCGAAGAGCAACCGAGAACTCGATCCGATATGATGCTACAGGCCATATCTAATATGCTATTAAGGCGGAGGCAAAAATGAGTAATCTTTTTAAAAAACCTGATACACCATCATTGCCGCCGCTTCCAAAACCACTACCGCCGATTAAGTCGATAAAAGAGGTTGCTATAGTTGAAGAAAGTGCTACTGAAGCACAACGTAGGAAAAAAAGGTCTATATCTGGACGTGGTAAAGCAAGTACAATAATATCTGGGATTACCTTAGCTTTAAAAAAGCGATTTGGAGAATAGTATGCCAAATGTAAATGTAGATATGTGGCTTGATAAATATCAACAAGCTATGCGTCGTAAACGCGAATCTGATGGATTACGGCAGGAAGCCGGTTTATACTCATGGCCGGAAGCCAAAGATCAGACACGTAATGCAAGACAATCAGAAGGTCAACTTAACACGGTAAACTTATATGATTCTACTGCATTGATGGCGGCATATACAGAGACATCAGGTATATTTTCTTATGTGATGCCGGCAGGAGCATTTTGGTTTGGGTTTACAGCGCAAGACCCAGATATTAATGACGATCCAAATATGAGAGAATGGATGTCTACAGCATCATCTCTTACTCATAAAGAAATGTGGCGATCTAATTTCCAGCGAGAAATGTTTAAGACTATAAGATCAATGATCGTTTTCGGCACCGGTGTTATATCTGTGGAGATGGTCGGAAAAGATTTGATATTCCAGTCTCATCATATAGGATTTATGGCATTCAATGATAACAATCGTGGTGAAATAGATACTGTTTATCGTCAGATATTTTATGATACCCGCCAGGCTGTTCAGGAATTTGGTATAGATAATGTCGGCAAGTCAGTTAGAAAAGCATTTAATGCCAAGAAGATGTCTGATAAATTTGAGTTTGTGCATATAGCCGCCCCGAATAAAGATTTCGACAGTGATAAAACTGGATCGAAATCTAAACGTGTTAAATCAGTATATATAAGTATAGAAGATAAGAAAGTAGTAAAAGAAAGTGGTTTTGACGAACTTCCATACTTAGTTGCAAGGTTTTCTCTGGTACCAGGTGAGATTATGGGCAGAGGCCCGGCGATGGAATTGTTGCCGGAGATTAAAATGCTCAATCGAATGAATAAGACTTTCATCGAAGCGTCAGAAAAGGCAGTTAATCCTCCGCTGATAATGGAAGATGACGGGGTTATTGGGCCTCCTGTTACATCTCCAAACGGTATAATATACGTTAGGGCTGGAGCACCATTTCCGCAACCATTACAGACTGGTACAAATGTAGCATTAAACGCTGAAATAATTCGTGAACAACGTATATTGGTAAAAGAAGGATTTTTCAATAATAGATTCCAGTCTTTAACTGACCATAGGAATATGACTGCTTTTGAAGCCAGTATAAGAAAAGAAGATGACCTGACAATTATATCACCAGCGATTACATCTTTGCAAAAAGAAACACTTGATCCGATGTTATCAAGAGTACTTAACCTCTTGATTAAAGCAAAGCGTATAAAAGAACCACCAGTAACATTTGACTTTGATATAGCTTATCAGGGCAGGTTATCGTTAGCTATGGCATCAGTACAATCTAATGCTATGATCGCAACACTGTCACAGTGGGCACCATATGCAGAAGTTTCACCTGTATTTGAAAATGTAGATTGGGATAAATCGTTTAGAGAGGCGTGGCTTGCTTCTGGTGCTCCAGCAGATAAACTAGTAGATTTTGATGAAATGATAGCTGAAAGAGCAACTGCCCAGCAATTGCAAACTACAGCAGCAGAAGCTGATATAGCAGATACCGGTGCTAAAGCTTTAAATAGTGTGGCATCTGCACAGGAAAAGGGGTTTGAATTATGACCGAAGCAGAAATACAACAGATAGAAGTAAAAAAAGCAAAGGAAGAGTTATCTCGTACTTATAGACGTATGGCTATGACAGATGACGGGAAAATCATTCTTAAAGATTTAAGTGGATTTTGTCATGCAAATACAACCTGTTTTTGCGAGCAGTCGCCAAATCCATACCAGACGGCGCACGAATCTGGTAAACGTAGGGTCTGGCTTAGAATAAATTCAATGATTGAAAGGGAATAGGAAATGGCTAAAAAAAGAAAATGTAAATTACTACGAATATCAGAATTAGAACTTACCAAAATAATACGCAAACACTGCAAAAAAATTGATTTGCCTAATGATGCTGAAATAGCTGGTACTAATTATGAACCAATAACTGGTTCGTGGTTAATAAGAATAAATTCTAGTGAATACCCCAATATAAATAGATTTGAAGACATACCGATAATAATACAAAAGGAAAAAGGAGAATAAAATGGCTGAAATACCAGCAGGAACAGAGACGTCACCAGCGTCAGAGACGTCACCAGCAGCACCGGCTGCCGGTTGGGTAGGAAACACAGGAGAGCTTGGAAATGGAGCACCAGAGGCCGTACAGGCTTTGTTAGACAATAAGAAGTGGACCACAGTTGAGCAGATAGTTCATGGATATACAGAGCTTGAAAAGTTTAAGGGTGCAGGTGATGGTGTTATTATCCCTAAGACCGGTGATGAAAATTATGCTGAGAAAATTGGCGAAATATTTAACTTACTCGGTAAGCCTAAAACTGCCGAGGAATATAAATATTCAACCGATTCTGAGACACAATTTGATCCTGAACTCTTAAAAGGATTTAAAGAGTTTGCTCTTGGGGAGAATTATACTCAAAGCCAACTTGAGGGAGCGATCAATTTCCAACTTGATGCTGTAGCAGCGCAAGAAGAAATTATAGCGCAAGAACTTGAAAAAAATAAAGTTGAAGATATAACAGAACTAAAACAAATATATGGCGCAAATTATGAAGATGCAATGCGGGATGCTAATTTGGTCTCTGATAAACATAAATATACCGATCAGTTAAATGCAGAAGGAATAACTGATTTCCCGATTGTTAAACAGATGCTGAATCATATTGCTAATCTTGAAGCCGAAGATGGAATAGCTCCTGGTGGCGTTAGACCTGTAACTAAATCTTTGCAAGAACAACTTTCAGAGATTCAAGCTAATCCGGCGTTTATGAAAAAATTGCACCCAGAACATAAAGCTTTGCACGCGAAGTTTATGGAAATTAACCATGAAATAGCTAATTCTGGTCAAGCACCAAAACGTATGCAGGCTTAAAAATAAAACAGTGGCAGACAAGTTGGAAACAACCCTGCCTGACTGACAGATAATTCTATCCGATGCTGGTGGAAACCAGAAGCGATGGCCCTTAATAGGACAACCTGAACGTTAATCACAAATAATAGGTTGTTTAAATTTGGAGGCCATTATGGCAACTCGTAATCAGAACACGAACTCTATCGATGGGTATACAGAAGCATTTTATAATTCGTATACTCCCGGGTATGAGCATGTTCTACAACAGAGGCGCCCGATGTATCAGGGTTTGCTTCGAGAAGAGCGGATAGAAGGCGAGAATGAATCTTACGATTTCCTCGGCACTATCGAACTCGACAAGAAAACAACGCGGTTTGAAGATATTCCGATTGAGGATTTGACTCATAACCGTAGATGGATCACACCTGAATGGTACCGCAAAGGTATTTTCGTCGATAAGGAAGACGATATTGCTTTGCTTACCGATCCTACCAGTGATTACATCCAGGCGCTCGCCAAGGGTGAAATCAGAAAAGAAAACACCGTTATAACTGCTGCATTCTTTGCTAATGTAAGTGGTGGAAAAACTCCAGGGGTAGATACTTACGTATTAAGTAATGTAGCTTATTCTACCGGTGGAACTGGCAGAACTATTGTTCACGATGTACAGAATGATTTTACTGCTGGCGGAGTATCTGCAGGGCTTACCATTGAAAAGCTTATCCTTGTCAAACAGGCGATGCAAGAGCTTGAAAATGATCCTGATGATTTATTCTATATCGCTGTAGCACCAAAACAGATGTCTGACCTATTGCGTCAGGCAGAAACCCAGAGTATCGATACGAATATCATACGTTCGTTACATGCTGGTACTGTCAATGAGTATATGGGCTTTAGATTTGTCATTACTAATAACATCGTTATTGGTTCGTCTAATGATATAGACACCGATACAAATGTCTATGTACTACCTGTATGGACAAAAGAAGGAATGCTTTTCGCGAAGCACGAGTCCCCGATATTTAATGTGGACTGGCTGCCTCGCAAACAAATCTGGCAAATTAGTGCCCGCGTGGGCATGAATGCTATCCGTATGGATGAAGATAAGGTTTTAAGAATCGAATGCATCTAATTAAGGAGATATATTATGAGTGACGCTGGAGCATTTACAAGCGTAGCACAGGCTGTTAAGGCAGCACCAACAGTTTCAACACTTCTTGATGCAGCAATCGATACAGGCAAACTTCGTATAATGAAGGACCAAGGTTTTTGGTCTTCTACGGATTTGGGTCAAAATAGTACAATGGCGTTTGGTACACTTCCTAAAGGTGCCTTACCAATATTAACTATTATCGAACCGATTGCATCTACTGGAGTTCCTACAGTTACAACCAATGCAATAACTGGAACCATTGGTTATTTAATCGGAGATTCAGAAGCTGCTGATCTTGATGCATTAGGTACGTTTACAACCCTTGCAACGGTGACGGCGCAAATAAAAACGCCAACACCAGATGGCACTATATATGATGGTGTTATAAATCTAAATGAGGCACGTCAGGTGTCTGTTATATTTAGTGGTGCAATTGAAGGTGTAGCAGGTGAGGGTATTAACCTCACAATTCTTTACACAGTAAACGATTAAGTTTTAACGGGGCGGGGCTTCGGTCCCGCTCCATATTTTAGGAGCGTATCATGGCCTTATCAGCCTTAGAAGTAATATATAATGAGGCGCTTGGTAATGTAGGTGCGGCGGAAATTGAAGACTCGTCAGCATCTCGTGCGCTTCCACCAAATCAAATCTGTGTAAAATATTATGAACAGGCCCGGGATGAAGTTTTATCTTGCCATCCATGGAATGAAGCCATGGTGCAAGTTATTATACTTGAAAATGCAACCGAACCAATATCTGGGTACGATGCTAGATATTCCTTACCGTCAAGTTCACTTCGTATAATTTCTGTTGATGATAGTGCAGGAGCGGATGTACGCTGGAACAGATCAAATGTTTTTCCATGGGAGATTCAAGGAGAATTTATATTATCTAATGCAGGGGAAGCTCCGCAAACATGGTCTACTAATACCAATTATAATACAAATGAATATGTGTCAACTACTCCAGTAACTTTTGCTACTGGTACATCTTATATCGATGGACAATATGTAAAGAGTGGAACTCTGATATATGAGGTTTTGAGTGATTATACGTCTACTACTATTGCAGCAGATATAACTGCTGGTAATCTTGGCGCCGGTGTTGTCGCGACCACTGGATCATACTTAGTTGTCGCTACTTATACATCCAGTAGTGCTATTTTAACCGATATTGCTAACGGTGATCTTACTCCAGCTGGTGCGGGGGCAAGAATTGTATTTGTAACTTATGTACAGCAACTTACTGATACTACAAAATATAGTTCTAAACTTCGTCAAGCTATTGTAATGAAACTTGCTATTAAAATAATTGTTGGTTTGCAAAATGACCCGAAAGGAAAAGCCGATCTTATAAATGAATTCAGGCAATTAACTATACGCGATGCCCGATCGAATGATGCTATGCAGGGCAAACCCAAACCAATATTTAGCTCAAGTTGGGTGAGATCAAGATGGAGCGGTGTTTATGGCTGGTGACAGAGCAAAACATACTCATATAAGTAGTTATACTTTGGTATATGATGGCGGAGATGTATCAGAACCTACTGCATTTCCTTTGGGTGTTACATCAGGTGATATAGATTTACTTGGTGGAATATATCCTACGCACGGCCAGGAAACAAAAGCAAATGAACTGGCAATAATAATAACCGGCGATCAAGCTGGTACTGGTACTGTATTAATAACCGGAGCATGTGAAGGCGGCCCTGAAGAAGCTATTGCATCTCTTGCTATTACAGTTGGTACTGTAGTAGAAACATCGCCCAGAGAATGGGTTGATACTATGATATTAACAAACTTACACCTGTCTCCTAGTGCGGCGGTAGTAGCTGATAGTGGTAATAGTCGTGTTGCAAAGTTTGGATTTGACGCAATAGGATACAGGTATATAAGTTTTTACCCCACGCTTACTACGACAACAAACTTAAAGATTTATGCAAGGTTTTTATAATGCCAAGCAAATTAATAAAAACATCTTGGAATGGTGGATTATTATCTCAATGGATGGATGGACGTGAGGATATTAATAAATATTACAGCGGTGCATCTATTTTAATCAATGCTTTTGTGCTCCCGCATGGTGGATTTGAAAAGCGACCGGGAACAAAATATATAGCTACGGCTCCTGGAAAATGTAGACTCACCCCGTTTGAATTTTCTGTCGATGATACTTTAGTATTAGAGTGGAGTGAAAGCCTGCTTAGGTTTTATAAAGACGGGACACAAGTATTCAGAAAATTTGGCACAGAAGATTTATCTGATTTTGATAGCGCAACGGGTGATAGTAGTTTAGTAGCACATTGGACGTTAAATGATAATCTTGCCACCACTAATGTAGTAGACGCAACAGTAGCGGGTTCTCACGATGGCACAGCAACAGTAAATACTAGCACTATAAGCACAGCAGATGAATCAGGCGCAACCAACAAAGCTTTAGATTTTTCATCTGGTACTGACTATATAACAGTTGGTGACGATAATGATTTTTCTTTTGGAGATGGATCGGATGATAGCCCTTTTAGCATTATTTCATGGGCTAATTATATCAGCAATGGTTCTACGCAAATGTTGGTATCTAAATTTGATTCGGGCGCTGTAGAGTGGGAATTAAGTATGGTCGGCTCAACTGATACATTAAGGTTCGATATTTACGATAATTCAGAAGGTGCCAGGATAATACAGTCTAATGATACAATAGCAGATGGATGGCACTTTTTTGTGGCCACATATGATGGAAGAGGTGGAGGTTCAGCAGAAGGTGGAATGAAATTATATATAGACGGGGCCGAGGTTACAACTACCTCTTTTCCTTCTTTAGTATATGTCGCAATGGAAAATACAGTTACAGACGTAGGTATAGGTACTTTACATCAAACTGGATCACCAGGTTCTTCAAATTGGGAAGGCGACCTTAATAATGCAGCAATATTTGATAAAGAATTATCGGCCAACGAAATAGCTAATTTATCTGGAACAACTGGAACCGATCCATATTCAATAGTTTCACCATATACAATTGAGCAGGCATTTGACATACATTATACTCAATCTGCCGATGTAGTATATATTGCACACAAAAACGTTCACCCTAAAAAATTATCAAGAATTGGGGATATTAATTGGACGATAATAGATGTACCTTTTATCGGTGGGCCATTTTTAGAAGAAAACTTTACTGACACACGTTTACTTGGGTTTGCCCGAACTGGTGGGGCGGTAAGGAGCGAGTTTTATTTTTTAGAAGGGACAATTGGAACTCTTACAGCTACTGCACACTCACCGTTTGATCCTAATCATGTTGGATCGTTATGGCTCTTAAAACATACCAGAGATGGTGATAATAGTACTAATGTATTTGCTCAAAATACAAATATTGTTCCAACATCAGAAACACTTGCATCGGGGGCCATATTTATTAAAGGGGGTTACACAGTTACTTTTGAACCTATAGCTACTGGAAAATCAGCAAGATTATGGCGCAAACAAGGAAATGGTAAATGGCAGGAATTCAGATCATTTAGGGGACCAACTGCATTTAGTGCAACAGAATTAGAAGATGATGTCCTTTATGCAATGACTCGATCTGATGTCGCCATTAAAGGAAATTTAACTGCTAAAAATCAGATAAACTATGGAGTGGTTGAGATAACAGCGGTAACAAATTCTGGTCTAGCAACATGTGAAGTAAAAACTAAAGTATATAGCAATAATACTAATGATAATGCTGTAACAACTCCGATGTGGGCAGAAGGTGCGTGGAGCGATTTCAGAGGGTATCCAAGAACTGTAACATTTTTCGAGGATAGATTATGGTGGGCAGGGTCTACTAATAATCCAGATACATTATGGGGTTCTAAATCTAGTGATTATGAAAATATGTCATTTACCGATGAGGGTCTGGATGATGAAGCTATTACGTTCCCGATAAACGATAACGAAGTATCTAACCTCCAATGGATGATACCCAGACAAGTAATGGCTGTAGGTGCAGCCAATAGAGAATATAGATTTGGTGCAAATGATCGAGATAAAGCAGCTACACCTAACGATCGTAAAGCCATACCTCAAACATCATTTGGCTCTGATAACATTCAACCTGTTATATTAGACGATGCGATTTTCTTTTTTCAACGCGCGGGTAAAAAATTAGGTGCAATGAAATTTGATTCAATATCTGAAAATTTTGATGTTACCGATGCTACATTATTAGCGTATAAATTATTTGATTCTGTTCCTACAACTCTATCAGTACAGAGGGTTCCTGATTCTTTATTATGGGCCACGAGAACTGACGGGGTATTACCTACGTATTCTTATGAACCTAAAGAAGAAATATCAGCGTGGGCAACTCAATTGACCGATAATTCTGCCAACGTTGAAACACCACTTGGATTGTTTCTTAGTACTGCTATTATACACGGTTCATCTGAAGACGAAGTATGGGTATCGGTTCGGCGGGAAATAGATAGCTCTACAGTATATTATGTGGAGAAATTTGCCGATAGGGATTTTGGTTCTGATATATCAGATGCTTTTTTCGTTGACGCTGGTATAACGGATACAGGTGGAGCAACTACGGTATCAAATCTCGACCATCTTGAAGGAAAAGAAGTTGTGGTATTACTCGATGGTATTGTTTTAGCAGAGGGTGCTGGCGATTATACGGTGCAGCAAGGAAGTATCACCCTCCCATCGGCGGGGACAACCGCACAAGCAGGTTTACCGTACATTATGAAAGCCCGAAGTATGAGGTTGGCCATTCCACAAGAAGGTAATACAATACAGTCCAAAATAAAACGTATATCAGAAACGGTGATTAGGTTTATAAAGTCTCTTGGTGGTAAAGCGGGGGTCGAGTTTGGTGGGATTGAATACATACAAGATATTGGTGCAACATTTAGCAGCAAATCTCAAGATACCCCTCAAAACTTTAGACCAGCACCAGGTGGGTTATCAGAAGAGGCTTATACAACAATAACGCATAGTGATCCTGCTCCATTTACTTGTTTAGCGTCTATTGTAACAGCAGAAATCGAGGAAAAAAGATGATAATTCTAAGGGAGTTTAAGCCGGGAGATTTTGACCTGATAACGGACCCGATAGAGCCGTTTTGTTCTATGAAAGACGACGGTGAAACATCAGCTAAAGGTGTAGCATTAACCGGTATCGACGGCGATGCCATGGCCTGCGCAGGTGTGATGTACACCAGTGATACAGAAGGAATTATATGGCTGAAGATGAGTTGTAAGTGTAAAGAAAACGCTTTTATGTGGGCTAGGACTGTAAGAGAAGGATTTAAACTTTTGATAAATTCTGTCGATGTAAAAGTTTATACTTACATATTGGATAGATTTTATCCGGGAGAAAGACTTGCTAAATCTCTGGGACTTGAGAAGACAATCAAGACAAGAGAACTTAACGGGAATATATATTATAAATATGTGGTGGCATAATGAGTGCAGCTTTTCAAGCATTTGGTCTATTTAAAGAAGGACAAATAGCCGCAGCCCAGGGTAGATTTGACGAGCAGATCGCCTTACGGGATAGAGAAATAGCTTTACGTAACCAAAAAACGTTGGAACGTCAAGCTAAGGCTGAGATTGCTGCCTCACGAATTGAAGAAAGTCGCATTTCCCGTAAAGGTAGGTTTGAAGTAGCGGCTGCCATAGCACAAGCTGGCAAATCAGGTGGTCAACTAAAGAACGCTTCGTTGAGTGCACTTACAGATATTGTAGCTCAATTTTTCATTGACAAAAATCTTGCTTTAAGACGTGGATTAATAAGGTCAAGGGAATTGAAGCAAAGAGGAGTAATTATAGCTGCGCAAGGTGAAATTACAGCAGCAAAAGGTAGGTTTGCAAGAACTATTGGTAGACAACGTAGAACAGCTAAATTTATACAGGCTGGTGGAAAGGCGGCGATAGCAATAGCCGGGGCAGTAGCCGGTGGTGGCGGCGGCGCTGGCAGCATAGATACTGCCGGTAGTTTTAATTAGGATAATATAATGGCTAGAGTACACTCATCACAACCATTTGCAGTAGAACAGGCACAACTCATTGGCCCTACCGGTGCGTTCCCTAAACTTGATACCTCTGTGGCTAAGGCCATAGGCGGAGTGGGAAATGTGTTACAGGAATTGGAAGAGCGTAAAGAAGGTGCGCAAGATACGTTAGCCATTTCTAATGCCAATGCCGCTATTAAAGACGCCGAAAGAGATTATCAAACAGCTATAATTGGGCAACCACTAGAAAATCGTGTCAAGATAAGACAAAAGTTTAAACTAAGGGCCAAGTCTATTGCTGGTAAACAAAGGGCATCTGATGAAACTAGGGCATTTATTAGAAACAAAATGGATATTTGGAGTGAGAGTTTTGATGATCTATCAGAAATAGATACCATAACAGCTATGAATAGGGATGCTCTTATCGAAGCCACCGATGATTATGTAGAAGCTTTAGTAGAAGGTTCTCCCCAGGATATAGAAGAGACTAAAATACCATTCTTAAAACAGGTTAATAGCTCTTTTAATCCGGCAGAAGCTGAGAGGTATATTAAAGAGCAAGAGGACCTTGCCGCCAAACAAATGGAAGATAATGCTATCCAGGAGCAGCAGAATCTCTCTGCCATAAATCCTATCGGCAGGATGGGTGCGATACAAGCAGAATTGGAATCGAGAAAAAAAGGTAACAAACCATCTATTGGGTGGGCATTTATAGATGATTTTACTTTAAGAAGTATAGAATCCTATACCAGAACTCTGATAGGGAAACAAAAAACACAGTCTGAAATAAACATGGAAAAGTCTCTCAACGATGCGTATACTTCGATACGTGACGGCGGAAATGATATAAAATCTTTGATAGATATAAATAATGCAGACCCATCTCAATCTGACGCGGAAAAAATAGAGTTTGCGGAAAAAGTGCCAACATACTTTAACAAGATTAATTCTACTAAAATCCCAGATCAAACTAATGAAGATGCTTATGAGCTTCTAACTAAAGGAACTGAAGCTGTCGAACGTGGCGCCATGTCACCCACGGCGTTTGAAGAACTGTTTGCAGAAAATGTACATTTATTAGCACCAGATGATAGAAGATCAATACGGAGTGGAGATATTGTAGCAACACGAACCATGCAAAACAGGGCGTTTACAGATACAATTGCTGAATCAAAGGCTATATTGGTTCAAGCCACACAAGATGAAATAACCGCCATGAACACTGCAAGAAAAGTCGCCGAACTTGAGGGGGATATAAAAGCTGTCAAAATATTTAGTACAGCCCTGACACTGCACAGCGCACAAGTATGGCAGCAGAGTGTTTTAAGAAAAGAATTACGCTCGATGATGTCTCAGAATGAAGGTTGGTCGCAAGAGAATATATGGACAGCCGGGGAAGTTTTGACTAATCAATTAGATATACCAGATGCTGAGTTGATACTTATCTATGACTCAGGAAATCCTCAGCTTGACGTGCTTGGAAAGTCACTTGTACCAGAATTAGATAATGTATGGGAAGATATATCGAGGGAAGATAGGTCACTAATATTGTGGTTGAAGACACAAGGTGCATCTGACAGTGATATTTTACAGGAAATTGAAGAGTGAGTTTACAATCATTAGTAGATGATTATAAGGCAAGAGAGATCAAGCCCAAACAACAGCCTGCCAGCAGACAGTTTACGAGGGCGGCTAAGGTTTGGAGTACGTCTATAAAAAATGGTATTACTACTAAAGAAGCTGATGACATCGTGACAGTAGAAGAGGTACAGTTTCATGTAAACTCTTTAAGTGACAGTCCAAGGTTTATTGAAGCTGATGAGTTTATAGAAAGAGGAGCATTCGATCCGTCTGAACCACCTGATATTGAAGGTAAAACTCCGACTGATCCGATGGCCGAATTACTAAAAGCCGAGATTAAGATTCTTGCAGCGCCATTTAAGTGGGCGTTTAAAGGTTTGAATTTTGCATTTTCTCCATATAACAGGGGCATGAAATTTTTGGCCAACGCTATGCTTCTCGATCCGTTGAGTAAATCTGCAATTGGGCCAATAAAACGATACGCCGTGGCTAGTGCTATTGAAACTGAAAATATCCGCAGGGTAGATCAGTTTCGTCAGAAGCATAACCTCGAACCAAGCCAGCCGCTCCCTCCAGAGGCTATAGAAAAGATACGTAAAGAGACAAACGATGCTGCCTCTGGTCTGATAAAAAAAGCTAATAGTGAGATCGAAGAAATAGATGTTACTGTTGGAGATTTTGGAAGATCGATATTAGACGCGGCAAAAGCTCTTGTTCCATGGCCCGGCGTAGCAGATGATGTAAGGACATTTGGAGAAATCAACGCTGATACATTTGAAAGAATGGTTGGTCGTGATGCGCCATGGTATTATGCTCCTATAATGGACATTGCAATGGACACATTAGCAATGTCCGGGATAATGAAAATGGCTAATGCCTCTCAAACAGTAGAAAGTCCCGCATTAATAGCAAGAGTAGCCAAACTCACTAAAAATGAACGCAGGGCCATTAAACGTGCGCATAAATTATTGTCCAAGGTGGAGCATGAAAAGGTAATATCCAGTTCTGTACCAACGGTAAATGCTGCTGAAACCGCGAAGCTAAAACTTATTAAGTTAGTAAAAGAAGCTAAGCCGCTGAAGACACAAAAGGCTAAGTTGCTGCGTGTAGACAGACAAGAAAAAGCCAAGAAACTCCTTAGAGTGCAAAAAAGTATTAAGGGTGAACGACTGGTTAGAGCCACAAAAAAAGCTTTGAAAGGGAAAGCACCACTACCAGATTTTACTCCCTTGAATACATCTTTAACGGCGCGGGAAATAGATACATTATTTAACATGATTAACACATCAAACGTTAGACAAGGGTTTGATAAAGGTAGGGCATTTCTTGCCCTCGATGAATTATTAAAGGGTAAAATTATAACCAAGAGTCAAATAGCAAACCTTGAAGTAGTGTTTGGAAAAGGGCTTACTAGGGCGTTGTTTAGAAAACAATCCATTGGTGGAATAATAGCAGACTTATCGTTTGAGGTTATAAATCTACCCAGAGCATTCATGGCATCATATGATAATTCCGCACCGTTAAGACAGGGCATAATATTTTCTGTATCGCATCCAATAGCTTCAATGAAAGCTTTTTCAAGGTCTATACGAGCGGCTGTACCATTTAAAGGAGTTAAATACACAGACGACATTGAACGAGTGACGCGCAATTCCAAATTTGGAAAGATGGCGGACATGTTTGGTGTTCACTCATCTCCCACTGGATTTACCGCAAAAATCGTAGGTAAAGAAGAAGTATATATGTCTCGTTTAGCAGAAAAAATGCCCGGCGTTGCTCAATCTGAAAGGGCGTTTACTACATTTTTAAACCAACAACGACGAGAAGTGTTTGCTGTTCAAGCAAAGAAATGGATTAAACGAGGAATAACCCCCGATAAAAACTCTAAATCTTACGAGCAACTTGCTAAATTTATAAATCACGGTACAGGAAGAGGGTCTTTTGAAAATATGAAGCCTGGAACGCTTACTGCTATGAATGCTTTATTCTTTTCTCCACGATTTCAGGTATCGAGAATACAAGTAATCGGCGATTTAATTGATCCGAGAACAACTAAACACGTAAGAAAAGTAGTGGCGAGAGATTTAGCTGAATTTTATATTACTGGTAGGTCGGTGATGGCGTTTGCAAGGGCGGGTGGTGCAGAAGTCGAGACAGACCCACGTTCTTCTGATTATGGAAAGATCAAAGTTGGCAATACAAGGTATAATTATTGGGGAGCGTTTCAACCCATAGCAACTTTTATAGCAAGGATAGCAACGGGTGAAATAAAATCAACCGCGACTAAAAAGATAACTAAAAAACCCCGATTAACGCTTAATCAGACAGAAGCCAATATAGTAAGAGACTTCCTTAGAACAAAATTAGCCCCCGTACCTGGTGCAGCGTTTGACTCATTTATAGGTGAGACTGTTGAAGGGCTGCCTGTAGAAGCAACTAGTAACTTTCTTACCAAAGCCACTGCTAATCTTTTAGCTCCTTTATTTATTCAAGATATGGTAGATGCCCTTAAATTCCAAGAACAAGATGGCCAGTTACCAATAAGTGCTGGATTAGCATTCCACGGAATAGGTGTTCAGACATGGGAACTTGCACCTTTTGCAGAGCTTGAACTCGCTAGAGATTCTATATCGAGGCAAACATACGGTAAAGACTATGACCAACTTACATGGTCAGAGGTTACAATACTCGATAGAGATATTCTTGTCAACCATCCAGGTATCGGTGAACTCGAAAGAGAAGCTAGGTTTGAAAGCAACAGTGTAAACTTCCTTAGAAAACAAGGACTGGATGCCAGAAAGTCTGAACGGTTTGTTATGAAACGGGTCAACAAAGAATTACTCGCAGACTTTGAAGAAATGAAACTCCGTATCGGGGGGGTTAATAGGGAAGTCGGCCAGTGGAGATTAAACGATGAACAATATAAAGAGTACCAAGAAAAAACAGCAAAAAACATTAACGAGATATTTGAATCAATGCGATCTATCTGGGATATAACTAACATAGACAGCTACACAAAATATGAAATGGCCAGTACTATACTTAGAAGGGCAAAACTTAAAGCTGCTAATGAAATGCGTATAGGAGAAATGGAATGAGCCGTATATTCCAACTATCTCTAAACAATCTTTCTGATACCGTTTTATCCGGTATTGCTGAGAACCAAATACTGCAAGTTAATGCTTCCGGTTTATGGGAGAACAGAAACTCCCTCACCCTGTCGGCGGCTGATGCAAAGATAGACCTGTCCGGTATCTCAGTATCAGCCGTCGCAGACACTATCTTAAAAACCAGTGTAAACACAATGGAAGCCGGGGTTATTAAGTCTGGTATACTTGGTGGAACCAGTTTTGACCACCGTATTTATGCCTCAGTTGCAGACCTCGCTACTGATTCCGCTTTTATATTAGGAATAAGTGGCGAAGGTACAAGGCGACTTCAGATATGCCATAGCGGCCTAATGGAATGGGGGCCGGGCGACGGAGTTCTTGATACAAATTTGTATCGAAGTAGTCTAAACGTACTAAAAACAGATGGTGGTTTTATAGCGGGTGCTCTTATCACAGGCAACGCCGGTTTCCTTGACCCTTCAGATAGTACCGCCGCTGCTCCTGGTATGGCACTCGGTGATAGCGGTGATAGCGGATTATATGTCACTACTGACGATGAAGAAATGGGGTTGACTATACAAGGTGTATCAATCCTTGAATATGACTCGTTTCTCACTGGAACATGGACGATGTACTTTTCCGATGATTGGTTGCAGTTTACCAAAGGTAGGATCATAAGTTCAACAGGAGCTATATCATTTGGCAATGAAAACATATCCAGTACGGGATTTTGGGCAATAGGCGAAACACCCTCTGCAAACGAAAGACTCAATATTTTAATGTCTGCTACTGACACTAAAGGAATTAATATTGACGGGGCAACAAACCCGTACGATTTTTCAGGCGGTGCAGTTGACGGTTTCAATAATATTTCACGAACAATAAACGGTTCAGGAACACCGGCTACCGCAAGCGGTATGAAATTAACTACGCTATGGGATGCCGATTTATCCGGTACAGGTGCAAATTACGCTAATAAGTTCATTGATAATATATTTGGTACGTATACTATTTCGGGCGATCTAACAACTTCGGGTGTTTTTGTTGGCGGGAACAAAACAATAGATTTAAGTGCGGCAAGATTTAATACAAACTTTACAGGAAACCTCACTTCTAATAACACCGGAGTAGGAACATGGAACCCAAGGTTTATAAGTTTTGAAGCGAGTTCGACATTTGCTCCGAGCAGCATGACCTCTACGGACGGCAATGCTTTATACCAGTCTATTGGTGGTACTTTCTCCGCAGAAGCCGGTGCAGGGGCGATAACCAACTCTCATACTCTCGATACTCAAACGCTTGAATTTATTGGTGGAACATTTAGTGCGACCGGTCAATCTGCTATAAGTGATCTTCCTACTACGTCCTATGGCGGACGTTTCTCTGCAATAAGTTCGGATACAAACATAGCAATACAGACAGATGCAGGCGATGTAGTTCATAAGGGAGGAGATACTTATTGGGTAGGTGCTGGAACGGGTTTGCCTTATGGTGAAGCCCAACAAACAGATGAGGCTACATTTAATGTAACAATGACCACTGTAAATGTTTGGGTCGAAGTTGATGCAGCAACCACTAATATTACTGCACCGGAATTAAACCTTGTTACATTTCCGGACGATCATTATTTACTGTGCGAAAAAGCAGGAAGATATTTAATAACTTACAGTTTTACCGCAGAGATTAATAGTGTAGCAGGTGGAGACCAGCACGTAGAAAGCGGGATTATGGTCAATGATACGATCCAAACAGACAAAGGGATCGGGCATGAACAATATGCAGCGATAAACAAAGAAAGAAATCTTCAAGGCCACACTATTATTGATGTTCCTACAAACGGCCAGGTAAGTTTAGCCATAAAAAACACAACATCAAGCGGAAAGATTTTAACGATAGACCATTTAAATATTACTGTAACTCAAGTAGGCGGAAGATAATAAATGAGCACCATTAAAGAAGACATAAACGAGCTTAAGAAAATGATCCAGACTCTGCACGATAAATTGTTTATCGGCAACGGGCAACCCCCAATAACTGTTCAGATCGACCGATTAAATACGTTTAAAAAACTCTCGTATTGGTTCTACAGTGCCATGTTTGTCACCGCTGTAAGTCTGCTTGCCAGATTAACGTATGTAATATTTAAAGCTTGATTTTCCTTTTCCGACCCGTCCTTGGCTCCGGCTGGGGGCGGGGTTTTATTAACTTTCTAAAAACTTCGTAATAATAAAATCATCCATGCGCTTATCAATAAAACACTTACACTCCTTACCATATCTACGAAACGGTCTCTCAGCAAGTTCCTGAAGAGACTCATCAACATAAGTAATAGTTCTGGACTTGCCCCAACCACAAACACCACAAGATACGGCACCCTCCCGCATGTCATAATAATGATCGCATTTGATAATAGCATCAAAAACAACTTCTTCAACACTACCACAGTTACTACATATGTCTATGCCAGTTCTGTGTTTCATTTTATATTCCCCAGTTCATTTTATCCCCTCAAGTTTATCCATAAGCTCCTGCTCTAAATCACCAACAGTTTTATCGAGCCGCGGTTCAAACTGATCTATAGTTATACCTTTTCTCTCGCAGAATTCTTCTATGGTTTCATCTTTCATTTCAACACCTTTTCTAAAATTCGTACAATCCTCTCATCTTCATTTTTTATCTCATCCGATGCAGTAAAACGCTCTTCCCCTAAAAAACGGATTTTACTTAATAATAAATGTATGGCTTCGTGTCTTGCGCTCCATTCAGGGCCATTAGATTGTTCTTTGTCAAGGCCTGTCAATTCTGAGGTATAAGATACATTACAGGCCTTGCCGGGTTCATTAACCGTGATAGTCGCGTAACTTCCATCAAGAGGTTCATGGAAAAAATATGGGTGATAGCCTTTAAGGCTTAACTTTTCCATCCAAAATAGAAATTCCTTCTTAAATCTTTTAAACTCTGCTTTTGATGTTCGTTTCATTTCAGCTTCTCCGGTTCATTTACACGACAGTTTAAAATTCCATCCAAGCCAGGACCATACCACAGCGGCGGAGGTAATTTGCTGGCACTTACCTTGGTGCTCATAAGGCCAAAATATTGCAGGCACTCAGCGTCGATCTCTGAACAATGCGCCTCCACAGTCTTCATTTTACCCCTTAACCATCTACCGATACGAGTTTTGTTCATGGGCAGGTAGGTCGTAGCAAGCTCCAGTGATCCGCCCAGGCCATTTTCATAGGGTCGTCCGACTTGCTCACACATCCAACGGTCAGCGCCTTTAGGAGGCTCACAAGCCAGCCTGCGGACGTATACATCACCGTCGTAGTTCTTTAGCCATTCGTCGTAAGAATTGATCTGGACACCGGACTTATCGCACCACTTGTTTAAGGTAGTGGATTCAAAGACGAACAGTCCGGCATACTTGGTTTTCAATACCATCGCCACATGCGATATATCAGCATCGACTCCGGTATATCCCATAATCTTATTAGTCCGCTGGATAATTTTTGAGAACTTACCTGTACCCGCACATAAAAGTATGTCTAGTGTGTTCATTATTTTACCTCGCTTTCAAGGGCTCTTTTAGCAATTATATCGCTTGAAATTCCCCCGCAACAACAAAATTTATTTTTACTTATTTCTTTTAACACTTTATGCCAACGTTTTTCTTTCTTCTCAAGCTCTGCTATGCGGTCCTTAACCTCAGCATAATCATTTTTTAGAGCAATATTTTCATTATTGACCACCATTGATCTTGATATTAGCCCAGCATTCTTTTTCTCAAGCCCTGCTATGCGGGCTTGAAGTTTTTTTATGATTCTGATAGCACATTCACCCGCACCTTCGCTGCGAGAAGGTTCGCAATCAATTTCTTTCATTATGAAATCAGCTAATTTATCTATTTCACTCATCCTTCTACCTCACTTCCTACGGTTTACCTAACAATTCACCGATCACCCACGGCTGTAATTCTATACCACTATACGTTGGTATTGTCTTTTTGTTCACGATATTTTGATCCGTTATCACATTAGGGCAAACACTCATCAGCATCTGGCTGAAGTGTGACCGGAACCCGGCCCTCATATTTCTGCCCACGCACCACGCCGCCCACGCCCCAAACATCTTATTCTGCTCGATTGATATTTCATCACCACTAGTGTTACAGCACTCCTTGACAAACGACCACGCTGGCGTAGTCATGGCTCTAAGGTCGTCCATTGCCTTGGCCGATGTTCCAGGGACGGTAAACTCCTGGACTATCCTGAGCCGTTTGAGACCCTCTAACGCCCATGGGATAATAGCCGGCGCTTCCTCTTTAAGTTTACGCTTCAAGGATCGATCTTCCCGACCCACATAACTATTGGTAAACTTAATCAGGTTGATACGTGGCTCCAGAGCCTGGGCGTGATCCGGTAAATACGGTAACAGGTTCATCGCCATTGTAAAGCGGCAAGATAAATAGACCTGCGGTAAGGCCCGGATACCTTTTCTATTAACTCCTACCGGATCACCACCTGTTATCTGGAGTATTTTTTCTAATGCCTGAGCAGAGTCAGCCTGCCTTGGAACCTTAGCATCACCCAATAAAGCAGCCAGCTTACCTATCAATGATTCGTACCCAAAATCACCACATAATTGCCTAAAGCTGGTGCTGCACACCTGTTCATTCCCAAGCATCGAAGCCATGGCGTGGAGCACAGTACCCTTACCGGAGCGTGGTCTGCCGATAAACATCATCAACTTTTCATAAGTCATATCGGGCACCAGATTATATCCAAACCACTCCTGTAGCAATTCTATCTTTTCAGTGTCCTGATTAAATATATCATCTAAGTATGACAGCCAGAGTTCTGATTCCACATCCTCGTCAAAGTCAAATGGCAATGCTGTAAAAGTAAATAGATTAGGTGTAGAATCATATAATTTTGCCTCACCTTGTAAGTATTTCTGCACATCTAATATACCATTCTTAAACGGTATCAAATCCACCGGGTCCGGCATACCATGGCGATCATGCTTGAGCCACAGAGGCGGGTCTTTCGTAATAGGCCCAAAGGAATAGAGAGCATCCAGCACATCTGTTACCAGCCTGCTGCTAGGTTGGAATGGAAGCACTTCTTTTCCTTTGGACCCTTCCTTGACGTAGTGTTTATCATCAAGGAATCTATAAACTTCGCCCCTTAATATCTCTTTCTCACACAGTTCGTATTTCCCCTCGTTAAACGCTATCCACCTACCCTTGTAACTCCTAACTGTAGGGTACCCATCTTCGGTACGGTCACGATTAATCCACGCCCTTGCCACAGTAAGGCCGGTACCATTAGGAAGGACATAAGATGGGTTGCCCGTTTCACCATGCTTTTCTACATACTCCAAAAACTCTCCGTAACCAATGCCGAACCTGCTAATCCACGATCGTAAATCTTTTGATCCATCAGGTGGTAAAACTTTTGTAACTGTTTTACACTTGCCCTCTAAATTTATAAAGGTCTTTTCCATACCGGCAACACCGACAGTATCATCATTTTCTCCGATTATGATAACAGCTTTACCAGCTACGATTTTTTCTAGCTCGGCCGTGTTGCACACTGCACTTGGTCTACCAATGGCCACAAACCCCATATCCATGGCAACGGCGGTGTCAGTCTGGCCTTCGACTATTATAATCGGGAGGTCTGATTCATAAATAACTCTGCCCTTGCCTCCAAGTTCACCGGTGTCTTTAAGAATATGGAGATAACTACCAGACTCAAGCTGTTTCCTTGATCCCTTAGATACTCTCTCACATAATACTGCTCCGGGGTCCGATGGACTCTCAGCAGATACCAGGCACCAGTCATTCTTATGGCACACCGGGCATGGATGTTTGGCTGATGTCCGAACCCAATTATGTTTACCACTATTGTATCTACGATCACCGACTTCAAAGTTTTGGTTAAACGCGTAGGTAAGGCCGCGTTTACTACCCTTTTCGGTAAACTTAAATCCATCGTGGGTTCGATATACCAGTCCTGTTATCTCACCCTCTGAGTCACGCTCGGGGAACACCCATACATTCTTAGCGGGGTTGTAACCCAGGCCCAGTTTGGTCAGAGAGTCTCCGCTCACTCCTAGGTCTTGGGATAACAAAGAAAGCATACCAGGAAATATGTTACCCTGGTATGCTTCATACAATTCCGTGATGTTTTTCTTAGCCATGGATTCCTTAATTTATAGCGGCGATGATCTCATTGATCTTAGCCGCCATGTCTACTGCAGTATAAAACTTTGGTAGCTTATCCATATGTGGTTCCGGTGTTGGTTTTACTTCTGGCACCGGTTCAAACTCAACAACCTCAATATCAGTGTGTTCTCCTTTCGGCTCGAACTCTGCTGGTATCGTGCCATCGCCGGTTACTTCTGCTTCAACAACTTCATTTAACGCGTTTCCTTGCTCGTCCATATCTCATTTCCTTAAAATTTAAAAATAATTGTGGCAAGTTTCTCATAGATAATAAACCAAGATTCATCCGAGAACTTATCTTCGTCGTCACCCATCTCTTCAATGGCCTTGGACCACAAGTCTGTCAATACAGCTTCTGACATCTCCCTGCCATCTACTTTATCCTTCCACAGTTCACTGTCACAGAGGTGATCCCACGCTTCATCTTTAGTGTAGCCCTCTGTCTTCGACTTACCCTTGGGAGCCGACTTCTTGGGGGCTGACTTGGGGGGTACCTTTGCTTTGCTTTTAGACTCAGCCTTTGCAGGCTTGGCCTTGACCTTTCTGCCAAACTTAGCATCGAGGGATTTCAATGCCTTGGCGTCGAGCTTTTTCACACCACGATTAGGATTGGCATCAAGAGAACCGATCCAACTAATTTGAAGACTCGTTTTGTTCTCAAATTCATTCTCGGTAATCTCGACCTTAATTTTTCTGCCGGCCAAATCCAAAGCATCAAGCTCTGCATAAGATTTACCATCCCAACCGGTGGCATCCATAACAAACTCGGTCTTGAAACTGTCTTTCTTATCGTGATTTTTTAATATTAAATACCCCGTAAGTTCTTGATCATATTCTGACCAGTCTATCCAGTTTTCACCATCATACATTTCCTCTGCTCGTACTGTTACCACAAATTGGGGCAGCCCCCCCAAAGAACCATCATCTCTTTCGCCGGGGGCCAACTCCTTTGTGGCGACTACTCCTGAATCAATTATTTCTACCTTAAATAATCCTACTCTGTCAATCAAGCTCATTTCGTTCTCCTAATTAAGTTAATGCGTCTTTTAACCATTCATCTACTTCACTACGTAATTCATCGAGCGGTGATTTGGGTTTGGGTTTGGGTTCCATTATTGCACCAGAACCCCATTTCTTCCACCCCAGGCTCTCAGCCATACATTTATGCACCTTATTGAAATAATCAAACGATGACTTACCGTATCGCTCCGGAGGTGCAGACGGCTTTATAAAGTAACTCTGCTTCGGAGTCATCATCAATGTGTTGGAAGTCCGGCGGCCAATCTCTGATGTACTATGTTCATATATAACCTCCACTGTTAAATCCATATGATGTGTTTGTGTACCAATTATACAAATATCGTGTGGATTTATCCCAAGTTCTACTGAAATAATTTGTTCAACAGTCATGTTTTGAAACATAGTGTCAAATCTTTTCCTAGACATTATATGACAACAACGCTTTGCCATCCCTATCCATCACTTTCAATGGTAACTTCGTCGCTGACTGCACCAGTTTGCGTTGATACCTTTACCATGTTTTCAAGCCGTGGGAGACTGTCAAGGATACGACCATGAACACCGGCCATCTCAGCCGCTTGTTTATCAAGCCGATCAATAAATTGGGCAAAATAATTATCCTGCATTTCAAGTTCTTTGTCCTTCATACCAGCCTGAAGTTTCAGTGTCTTCTTTTCAAACTCAACTTCCAACTGTTCCTTCTTGATCTTAACAAGGTGCAATACTTCTCGCTCTTCACGCACCTTCTGAGCTTTAACATCAGCAAGTTCATTCTTTGCTGTACTAAGTTGTTTCTTCAGCCTTGTAATTTCAAACCGAAGTTTTTCAGGCGCATCATCGGGGTCGATAAGAGCCTTGACATTGTTGGTAAGTTCGTAGATATTTTCTACCTTATTACCAAGGATTTCATTTAAAACGTTTCTGATTTCGTCTTTGGTGCTGTCTACTTCCGGGTCTTTGTAACCAAATAATCTGTCAATAAATTTCATTTCCTTTTCCTTTCAACTAAATTTTATGAAACAGTATATCCAAAGCACATTAATTTTGTAAATTTTTCTCTGATATAGTCAAGGTCAATTTGTTGCTCTGTTACATTACGAGCAGACCTCAAAAATCGTTCAGAGGCTTTATACTCTTTCTTGGTAGTTCCACGATCATAACCCAACACAAATTTAAACCAGTGTTTGTCCATTAATAATTTTCCGGGAACAGCATACGCCAGATGCTATCATCTTCCGGGTTTTCAAATGTTACACACTCAATATCCAGCGGGAGAGTGCGGGACTTAGCAAAGTAATGTAACTCAGGTTTAAAAAATATACCACGCTCGGTGGTACCCTTAGCTTTCTTCTGATCTATTGTAATGTCTATATAATCTATTCTCAAAACATGGTCGGCCCATTCATTAGCTTGGTACACATTTGAAAATTTATTCTGGTGTTGCAGCCTGATTTCATTACGCATATAGTCTTCACCACCAGCATTAGCAACTTTAGCGGGGGCACTCTGGCCCAGTAAAACTACATTTTTTCCCGCACGTATTAAGGCGTCACAGTCTGTAAGAAATCCAGTAAATACGTCGTAAATATGCTGATACCCTTTGTTAAAGCCATAAGCCACAATGTTTTTAACACTGGCGCCCTTCTCGGTCTTTATATTTTCTACTACCCAAGGATTCATCCAAGTATCAACCATCGTTACAGTGTCAACTATCACAGTTTCATAACCATCAAATAAGCTGTAGTCCCGCATAACTTCTTTTACATCGTAGTAATCCTCAACCCCAGTAATACGTTTAAGATTTTCACCAGTGTGTGGATTCTTTATCATACGGCCACCTTCATCACAACCTATAAACACGGGCTTGGGCAGCATGGAAGCCAACGTGGTTTTGCCCATACCAGAGTCTGCCACGAGTATAATACGTTGGCCTTCCCCTTCACTGGACCAATCCTCTACACGGCGTGTCTTACCGGATAATTTTTTCTTCCCACTAGCAGGTGGGGGCGGACTTTTTTTAACTTTTGGTGGTGGCATTTTCCTATTCCTTTCTAAACTTTTTCATAAAATATGTTAAACCTTGGCTGCCATATATACTTGAGTTTATGGTTCAGCATCAAAACTGACAAATCTTCTGGCCACACATCTATAATTAAACCCCTCTGCTTAAACTTCCACCCACCATATTCATTTATTTTAGCATCAGTTGGTATCAAAGACGAAGCTTCGTTCCATCTGCTAAATGGTACTACCACATCTATGTCCCTAACAGTAGATATTAGGGCATCAGGATTAGCACCCCCACCTACTATCCAGGCACCATAATGTTGAACCAGTAGTTTGACACTTTTAGGTAGCTGATTTTGCTTTATCATCAGTAGTTTCCTTTCTAACAAACCCTTCAGGTAGATACTCATCTACATTAATATTGTTGTAACAAATCGGAATATAATCACAGTGATATGTAGCTTCACACTGAGACTCATCACAATACCATGCGTCGTTCTTGTCCATGTTCCTGGCGGTCTGGTAGATATTATACAATTCCCACTGGAACCGTTTCATATCAGCTGTGGTCCTCGACAGTGGTTTACGTGCGAAGTAAAACTCTGGTCGTTCCTGGATGTCCTGAAGTAATCGAGCGCCGTACATGTCAGCGGTTTCGCGGATAGCATTAGCTTTTTTACCAACTTCTACCTCAGCGGCCACACCGTTTACCAGTATTACATTATCGACTTCTTCTGCTACTTTAAATATTCCCCCGCAATATTCACCTGTTTCGATTAACTCTGCTGTCAGTGCTTGTGTGATTTTCTTCGGTGATATGCCCGGCTTCCGCCATACATCATACAACGCACCCTGTATCATCGGATCATCAGCTTTTATACCGAATTGTTCTAATGTACCGGATTTCTGTAGCTGTATAGCTGCATACTCATACAACGTGGTCTGGGTGTCGAGTCGTAAGCTGCCCCAGTACTTACTATCTTGCTCTACAGATGAGGAGGTGGATTTGTGCTCTTCAATCATTACCTTGCTATCCTTGCGTATTATCTTATCAATAACACCATCGACGGTTACATTAGGAAGGGTAGCTCCGGTCTCTGGATTAATTAACTTAAGAGAGAACGGTATCTCTCTTGCCAGTGTCTCGAACTCATCGTTCTGATAGTACCAAATATAACCGGACAAACTGTAGGCTAATTTAGCTTTCTCTGCTTCCCAATCCTCATATGATTTACTAATGGGCTTATTTTCATAAGCATCATCGAGTGCTTTGATAGCCTCGTCGAAATCATTGTTACGCGAGTAGACTTCGAGAAGTGTGTGCCAGTTAGTACCCATGCGGAGGGCGTCTTGCTCCTCGGACTTATATACCCGCTTGATATATTTCAGACAATGCCTCATGGGGCAGGCTTTAAATGTTTTAATCCGTGTGGCGGATAGTCGCCAATTATTTCTAATACTCATTATTCAACCTCCAAATAATTCAATAAAACAATTGAAAGTTCAGGACATGCAAGGGCGTCTATAACACCACATACATCCTCTATGGTCAACTTATCGTTAAGGTTTACCTTATTGTTCTGCATAAATATAACCCAACAAGGCAAACACTGGTGCGGGGACAACACAGGTTTTTTTTTACCAACATATCGTGGATGAGCTTTACATTTCATTTCCTTTACCCTTTCAAATACTTTTCCATTAACAATTCTAATTCCTCTGCACTATGTACGATGAGATACACTCCGTTGTTCATTAAAATCTTTTTTCTTCTTTTCTGCTGGCCAACACTCAGCGTTCCACCTCGTCCTCGTTTGCACTCGATTTCCAGGTGACGACCGTTTGGAAGCAGGCCGATCCAATCCCCCCCGTCTACAATACCGAACTGCATCAATTCCCCTGTGTCGCGAGGATCAAACTTGCCAACATTATTCCTATCACCGATTATTCTTCGTTTACTTAACCAGCTCATGCAGCCCGATAAAACTTCATGCTCCAGCACATCTTCACAGGCAATAGTCGGTTTTGTCGGGATCGACTTTCGTTTTGTCGGTTTTTGCAAAATGTGGTCATGGTAGCTCTGGAACGTCTGTTTTTTAGTGGGGCGTTTGGTCATATTTTTTCCCGCAGCGCATCAGCCATTGCCGCAACACCTGTATCATAATCAGAAAGATTACCACTAGATAACTCTTCTTGGGCGTCATATATCATTCTCATAATTTCTATCGGAGAATAATATCTAACATTGGTTATAAAACGTTTGTGTTTTACACCAATACTATAGCCTATTATAAGTGCTATAAAAATTAATATTATAATTTTTGCCATTTTACTTTCCTATTTCCCATGTATTTCCTATATAGGAAATCACAACATTTTAAGAAATAACTACATATATGTATACTAACTCGTAACACCTGACTACATATTTATAGTTTATTTCCTAAAAAACTTAGTAGTAAATCCCTCTGATCCAAGGGGTAAACCAGATGCCCACGCAGGCACATGGCACATAAGTCTATTAATGTTTCTCATCGCTCTTTTCTCATCCCCTTCACATATAAGACATACCACCTCGTCATACGTATGTAATAACACATCATACAGCAATTCCTCACACGAATATATTACATCAATGAGTAGTTCTCTTGATACTGACTGCATAATGTTTTCTACCAGCATAGCTCCATATACCTTACCGTGCTCATAACCGGCATCACTATATTTACCGGCACCGGATACACTAGCATAGGGATAATAAAGTTTGCTCCCTGATGGTAACTCTATGATCGTGGTACCATTTTCATTATAAAATTTCAGATTCTGTCGTAATGTGACAGTTTCGTTCTTAAATTTGGTTACATATTTAAACGCTTTCTCCACATCATCCCACAACTTAACTATCATACGATATTTCATACGGAATGTTTTGATGCCCTTCTCTACAAAAGCAAACGTATATGTACCGTTATCAAATAAGGGTCTTAATTCTGGATTTGCCATACATCTTTTATAGGCTGTATCGGGTCCCATTCCATATATATCTCCCAAGACATGATCCTTGCCAAAACCTCGTTGTATTGTGAGACGCTTCTGCTCACGCGGCGTCTCGTTACCGGTCGGTTTATGGACCGGCTCATCGAATAAGTCAGTGGCAAATTCACTATAAATGTCTTCACCATTTTTAAGCCCTTTCAATAATTTTTCCTCACCGGCAAACCAAGCAGCTAATCTAAGTTCAATTTGTGCAGCATCGACAACACCCAAGACAAAACCTTCGGGGGCAACCAGCAAATTCCTGACCTGAGAGATTAGCGAGTGAGTACCTGATCCACCTCTCCCCGCTCCCCCTAGGTTTAGTAGATTAACCTTCTGCGTTCCAGTCCACCGTTTGGTGTGAGCACCACAATAACGCAGAGGCACTGGTAGCTTGCCATCATGTGCTTTAGCTTGCATCGCCAGAGACTTAACACGTTTCATCCATTTTGGCCAGGATGTTATCGCAATTTTTGCTTCCATTAACTTCCTGATTTCAGGATCAGCGTGTTCCAGTAATATTTTTCTGCCTTCATCGGCAGCGGCACATGCCAATATCTTGTTTTCTCCGGTAAGTGGTATCATGTTCTTAGTAGGCTTGCCAAACTTAGTGGGTAACGATTCTTCATCAGGTAATTTATCGAGCAAAATTTGTACGAAGCTAATCGACCCACTAAGTTCTTTGGCAGTATGACCTACCCCCTTCAAGCAGCCGCCCAACTCTTTTTTCATCCCGAAATGAATATCTCGGGCAAGTTTAAAATCGAAATCGAACCTTGGTTTAGTGAACAGCTCCAGCGTATGGTGAGCCAGCCAAAGTTCTTTCTTAGGACGCGGTAACGTGGGCAATAAGTCTCTAAACAAGTTTGCTTCGAGAAATACATCATGCCTGCAATATTTATACATCTTTGATTTCTGCTCATATGTCATGTCCTCCCACCGAAGCCCCTTAAATTGTTTTGTATCACCCTTGGCCTCATAGCCGTGGCGTTGAGCCAGAGCTTCTACTGATACGTGTTGTTTAGGGTCGAAGTATCGAGCAATATCCTGAATATCTATTGTATACTTTGGATAAATACCAAACTTCATCGCCAGAATCATTGCGTCGAAGGATAAATTAGCCCCAACCACGGTACAGTTTTTAAATCCATCACCATATGATTCCTGATAATATTCCAGTTTTCCTTCGATGCGATCAGGTGGTGAAAAGCTAGCATTAAATAGATCGTCAAACGGTCGCCTCATTTCAAACGATCCAAAACCAGTAAACTCGAACCGTGGATCAGCGATATACTCAACGATCGGTATGGTAGTCAGCGTGTAACCAACGTCGAAAAATGTCTCGAAATCGAGGACGAGGACCGTGGGCGGGTAGCCTATCTTGGTTAATATGTTTTGCCAGTTAAATTTTATAAGGATACTTCCTTCATGTGTTTTATTGTCTGCCAGTAATACGTTTCGCAGTTTCTACAGTCCATACATTTATAAGAGTCTAAATCACTACATAGAGATACCAATCTACCGCTCACCTGTTTCATATTATGCAGTACTTTAACCATAAACTTTCGCGTTGGACACCAATAAGAATTGATATGCCTCTGCTTCCATTCATAGTTGCCCCTACACTTAGGTTCTTTGTCATAATAAGCCATAAACGTTAGCACAATTGGGACTTCGTGTAAAGAATAATACCACACGGCAGATTCTATGTGAGTGGCATTGATTGAAGACACTCTAAGCCTTACAAACATTAAGTTGCTTGGAATTTTAGACAACATAATAGCACATTCTTCCTCTTTCGCATTGGCCGTAAACACTACTGGGGCTGGGAAATCGAATTTAGGAATCGAGGTATTAAAAAACCTATGTGGATAAATTTCTGTTTCTTTTATTACCCGCTCACGTTCTTTATTGGAGTCATGCCCGCAGTTCACCCGCATTATGCCGTCAACTTCTTCTGGTGGTGGCATGTGAGGTTTATGTATATCAACATAAAATGCACCCGATCGGTTATAAAAACATTGGTTACATCCTACTGGACATTTACCGGTTTGCGGTTTACAATCATAGAGTTTACTTCCAACCTGTTTTGGGTTCCTCTTGTGCGTCAGCATTATCATTCCACGTCTCCAATAATTTCCTCTATCTCCTCATCCGTCAACCCATCCTCGGGGTTTACACCATTTGGGGTGGAGTCGTAGCAACAGTACGGGCATATCCAACCATAGGAGTCAAATTCACGGCAGCAGTTGTCGCAGGATTTCATTTCGCAATCCCCAGAACCGCTGCCCGCATAAGAAATTCTTTCTCTGCAATCTCAGGACTCCACCCTATTATTTCTATTGAGGATTCCGTCCGCGGTCTTAAAGTGTAAGAACTATTACCGTTATGAATATTGAAAAATTCATCGTGCATGATTGAACTTGCTTCTATCTCCAGCATCATTATATCACCGGCCTTGACCTCCTCAAAATCCACTTGGTATTTTTCAGCGATGACCTTTTGTATATTGTGTTCCAAAGTTTTATATTGTGGCAATAAATTTTTCAACGGCTTGGCAACATCCCCTATATATGCTTCTGCAGCATCATGTAATAATCGAGCCAGTGGTGCTCCTGACATGTATTTTATCCTAGAAAGTAAGACACAGTGTTCGGCAACAGAATAAAATTTGTTGCATTGTCCATTATATCTGCACAGCATACTCAGTCCATGAGCTATATCTTCGATGCAGATATTCTCCGGTTTGATGTTCTCAAGACAAAAAGCTTTTCCTGTATATGTACATATAGTTTCCATTATCTGTGGTACCTTTCTAATGGCATTACTTCCCAGTGAGGAAAACCATCCAATACTACACCACAACCCAGAATTGGTTTTTTCTTAGCGTGTTTACCATACGCAAATTGAAATGCTTCGCGATCAATGAGACACCCAACATCCATACCAAACCACCTGGCTTCAGGGCCAGCACCCCAATGGATACCAGCTACGGTATGAACATGGCCCATTACTACTGACATGTGCATAGAGTCGGTTTTATTTAACGCAGGAGTCTTTCCACCACCTGACCCATGAAAATAATATACACCATCGTGTATTATATCGAACACCCAGTTCCATTCAGATGTATCCCACACTTCACTATAGGGTTTTAAATATAATTCTGGTATACCGGCTTCTTCTGCTAACCTCTCTGGCCTGCAATCGTGATTGCCTAACATGACGTCAGCTTTACCAAATGTATCATACCACTGCTGTATATCGATTTTTACTTGGGTATATTCATCTTTAGCTGACGGGCAACTAGGATTTTTATCGTGTTTGGATATTGCGTGATGGTCTATTAAATCACCTATATACAAAACGCTGTCACATTTATATTTATTATATGTATCCACACAAAAATCCAAGGCCCGGGGGTGTGCTACCGGCAAATGTAGATCAGGGATAATTAATTTTCTACTCATTTTTTATTCCTCTCAGTAAACGGCTCGACCGACTCCGGCAGGCGCTCCAGCACACCTGCCATTAGCCCCTTTATATACTCCCGATGTTCCGGGGGAGTTTTAGGGGGTCGATCATCGTAAATTTTATTTTGTATCATACTATCACGCAAGACTGTTAGAGAAGAAATGGTTTTGGTAACATGGTGGATACCAGTATCTGGATCAATGTCTTCGCCTTCCCACCATGCGTCTATGTGTCTCCGTACAGCGTCATAATAGGAGGAGGCTATAACGATTGTTGCGCGATAGTTGTGTCGGCCGTATCTACGAGCGCCCTCCAACATGGCGATCCCGACCTCGGCCATGACGGCCTGGCTTATGGTAGAATACGGATTTTTTATTGCCCCGCAGGCTTCTTTTGGGTTTATGCTTGCCATTTGTGTTTTCTCCTGTACCGAGTTATAGACTTATCTAGGGTAGGTTTAACCATTTTCCAATTTTTAGTATCATTATCAGAACCAAAATACACCGCACCACAATATTTTCCGTCGCTTATATAAAGCTGCCTTACCCAGCCAGATCGTTTTATAATCCAATCAAATTGGACATTAAACCCACGATACCGCTTGGGTACACCTTTTTTAACAGCGGTCATCGGAATTGATGGGATAGTTATTGCAATCGCTGTTAATTTAAAAAATTCCCTACGATTCATACCGCCACCTTATAATCTGAGTTCCAATGACATTTTTTATATTTTTTTCCACTGCGGCAAGGACACGGCCAGTTCCTCCTCTTACCGAGACGCCATGATACCAGCCGTGGTCGGGGTCTCCACCCACGGATATATGCGATGGCATATCTGATCCAGTACCATAGTTTATGGAACATGTTTTTTCTTTCCAATAATAAATGCGAATGTTATGAAAAATACTTTTCCGACGACTGTCATACAATGTTTTATCTTTAGCTCGTGGTAGTATGGTGCACGACTAATTAATATCCCGAGCCACGGCAGCGATATACCGATCGGAAAAAATGTTGGGTGAACTAGGCCTATCATTATGTTTTAATCTTCTTTTGGCAGTCCCAGTAACGGACAAAGTGGCAGCTACATATTCTGTTAAGTTCGGCCTTGGTAATTTTACAAATATCACCAACCTTCTCAGGGATAAAATGAAATATTCCAGTTCCCAAGGATATCATACATACGCGATAGTTACCTATGTTGACAAGAATACTTTTGCACCCGCACACTCTAAACCTATCACCAACAGAATAAGTAACTTTTTCTCCAAACTCCTGTTCCAGATTATTCGCCGTCTCCTGCGAAATCTCAATCTTTTTGTCATTTACCACCATGTAATTTTTCATATCTTTTTCCTTTCAAAAACCAGCACAGAGGGCAGGTAAGAGCAACCCCCTGTGCTATTTTAACAGCGTGACGTGCTTCACCGTAGCTTTAGCTTCGTCATGCTACTGTTAGTTTACATATAACTTTTTGCGCGGCCATTTTTCTTTGAAGTCAGCTTCAGCTTCCCTTATAGAACTAGAGGAACCCTCAAACCGTTTGGGATTTCGCCCAAAAGGTGCTATTAAGAGATTTTCTCTACTGGTTTCGGTGAAAATCTGTTCTTCACCGTTTTTCTTGGCCTGATGAAATTTACCACCGGACCCATACATCAAGATCATATAAGCCGGTATTACCCAATGACTTTTTGTGGCAATAAATAGCTGTCCCGGCTTACAAACTACCCCACTAAACGGTCTCAACTCTGGAAACTCTTCTTCTTTTACCGGTTCGAGGACGAAGTACGGGAAACCATACCGACAAATGCCGGGTATATTAAGCTGAATATCACTGGTAATTCTACTGATTGGAAAAACTCCTCCTATGACTCCATTCATTTCATCAGTCCAGCTATTACCCCAGCTATCCCCATAACTCTTAGCAGTTCGTAACACCTTAACCTTATCCCCGACCTTTAAATTATGGTGTTCAATCCATTGCTGCTGGCGGTCGGCGTAGGGTTCAGCGAAGTATTTCTCGGCAAGGTCTATTGCTGTTATACAATTTGTAATACCATCCATAATATCTACATGGGCAAGATAGGATATATCCTTACAATCTTCTATTCGCGGGACAAGTCGTTCTTTATGCATAACTATACAAATACCATCGGTGTCCAGATAAACAACGCCTTTGTGCTTTTTGTGTGTCCATTCAAACTCAACCACATCACCTACTTTAGGTACGTATGGTTTTTCCGAGGGTACGTCACCTTCAACAATTCTAGCCCCGAAACGTAGAGTCGTAGACTTCGACCTCCAGACGATCAATGAGCGCCTCGGCGTCTTCTTCCGTCATCTTTTTAGCGAGTGTTCTTACTGCTTTAGCTCGAGCAGCCAGTTCTGACTGAGCGATGATCGCTTTACGGTGCATGAGTACCTTACGTTTGATCCTTTTGAGAACGCCAGAACCCTCATGCAGGTCTTCGGTTCTCTCGGTGATCGATACTTCAAACTTTTTGTCTTCTCTTACTGTTGCTGTCTGTGTCATTTCATGCTCCTTAAAATAAAATTCTTTCATTACATGGGCTATTTCTTCCTGCCCTTCTTCTGTTATCCCGTAGCCGCATCCACGGCCAACAGGCTCGTCTACATTTTCGCACATTATTTCTAATACTTGGTCTATAATTAATTCTAACATCATGTTACTTTCCCTTCCAACTATACTACGCCATTGAGCTGGGGATGTTCATTTAACCCCCATTATTCTAAAAACTCTGCTTTTACAATATTCGTTGAGTTTAAAATTTGTCACGATCAGCCCCCATTTAGTAGCTATGTCTGGTATTTCGTCCATTACAATATCTTCAATTTCTGGCTTGGCCAATCCCTCGTACACGGCATCAGCTATTATAGTTATAAGTTTGTTGGCCAGGGCTTCATCACAATCCTGGACATCGTACAGTGCTTTCTTTGCGCTCTCGACATAATATTCTACAGTACCGGATACCGAAAACGTATCACCGTGTTTATTGGTCATCGTCCGATCAGGGAGATCAATTACTTGTGTCATCACATCGATTACTGAAATCGAGGAAAATAGTGGTGTGTACCAGTGACATCCAGGGCCAACGCACTCGTTTATTATTTTTCCAAGGCGGAGGCGAACACCCCGGCGATCGGGCGGGATTATCTCGAAGGGGAGGAGGTTGTCGATTATCCATTTAATCATGGCTTGATCCCCATTTGTTTAAACAGGCAATCTATTTCGCGTGTTGCCATATTTTTATAAATCAGGCGTGTTCTAGTAAATTTTAAGGCATCAATCAGCACATCGATTTTTAAATTCAACTCAACAATCAAGGTAATAATAAAAGCCGTAAGTAACACAACTACTACTGTTATTAATCCGCTCACAATATCTCCTTAAACGTCTGGCCCACGGTGGGGTGGCTGTGAACAGCCCTGTTAATCAGGTGGGTAAATTTATGCTCCAGGGCTGCCATGGCTCTGGGGGATACCCGTGTACACGGCCAGCCGGGTCTGGTGTTCTTGATCCGGTCTATGATGTAGGACCGGACGTGTTTTTTGTTGAGGAGACTCATTATTTATTCCCGAATAATACGTGTGTGGGGGTGATGACTTCAAAATCATCTATTTCGCAATCATCTACACAAAAACAATAACAGTCTCCTATTTTGTATCTTCTTGGTGAACTTGTTATTTTATGATCCTCATACAGAAAGCCGATGAAGTCGGGATGGTCGGATGCTGTTGTTAGCGGGCCTAATGGATTTAGGTTTGAATCGCAGTATTGTAGGCAGTCAGATTTGTGACCTGTCACCTCACACCTTACCACTTCCGGTTCTTCTTTGTAGTCCTTTCGGAGACGGTAGGTAAGGTGGTGCTTAAAACTAGACGCTTTCCCCCAGTCTGCAGCCCTTAAAATTTCAAAACTCTTAATGTCAGCCTTCCTTGCCCAGTTGACTAACTCTATGGACATCATCACGAAAGCTCTTCCGTTGTCTTTCCATGCCTGTATTATTTCTTGTTCAGTCATTTCTTTCTATCCTTTCAGTTTTATTAATAGATGGGAACAGGACTGTAATTTTAATGTGCCTGTCAATTCAGGCATTACGCTGGTTCGATACAATGAGCCACGACAACTCTTTATCCTATGCCAGCAGTAGAGACCTCCGAAAGAGCCGTTACCTCTTTCACGTTACAGCCATCCCTCGTCTTGGCATTTCTGCCACTGTTCCCGTATTTTCTTTTAAAAAGATTATCAGGGCAGGCAGTTGAAACTGCGATATTATTAGCTCGGTTATAAAAGCCACTCGTCAGCAAGAGGCAAGCACAGAGGCCGATTTCAGCGGGTTTTATTTGCCCTGTTCCCCGCATACAGTATATATCAGACTTTCATGCCACTACCCTGATAATCAGTTGTTCAATTTATAAAGAGCTATTAATCTTCAACTAAACAGGGTTGATTGCCCTGAACTTCCCAATGATATGAACGTCTCGGCCCATAAGAACCTACATCATTGTAATGTTGAATATGGGCTTCATTTTGCTGATTGCCCTCATCTACTCTTTTTTGTGCTTCTTTTTCTGTCATTTTCCTATTTCCTTTCTTTTTAAAAGATTGTCAGGGCAGGCAGGACTTACATTCCTTAGCGTTCCATCATCCAGAACCGCCTAATACCAGTGGGTTCGTGGTTACTTGCCCTGATAATCTGTATTCCAAAGAGCTTAACTAAAATCTATTAAATGGTCAACTCTATACCAGTCGTAGTCCTTACCGGAAGGGACGACAAGCCATGCCTGGCTAGCGGGGCATTTGTCGTAGAATCGGGCTAAGCAATCTTCTTGGCACATTATTTCGCCGAAGTAAGAACTCTTCCTATTCCCTCTAAACATTACACATCCATGTTTTTTAATCAAACCCGTTTTACCAGTGAATATACAGGGATAGCGACTATAACTATCTCTACTTATGAATTTTGCTCCGGCAATATCACAGGTTACTACTTTTTTGTTTTTACTGATCGTAAACATATTATTTCCCTTTCAATTTATATCTCTACTACGCACCCGGGGGTGGTGTGTTCATTTTAATTCCAAAAATATCTCCTGCACCTACAGACTGACCTGCATATAGCTCCCGATGCAGTAGTATTGTTTTGATGGGCATGGTTTGAAACAGGTCATCCCATGTTGGCATTTGTTCAACAGAATGGCCTTCAATAGCTGCATATTCACACACATTGATTTGCAATTCGTCTGCGGATATACTATCGGTAAATTCTCCTGTGTATTTTATGTGTTGCTGCCAGAAGTTTTGAGCAATGGCTCGTGAGTATAAACTTACAGAGTTTTCCCGCTTCCCTTTCAGGCATCCACACGATAGTGAAGACCGAGAACGGATGTTTGCACCTTTGGTTGTGATAGATTTACCGCAGGCACAGAGGCACAACCAGTATTTGTACCCGTGTTTAGTCTCTGTTTTTTGTGGTTGAACTGCCCGGAGTCTGCCGGAGGTCATACCTGTTATGTTTGGACTTTTGCTTATATTTTGCTTCTCCTTAATTTTCTATAGTTAATATACGTCTGAATTTGGGAAATGTTCTACTTATTTTATTTTAATTAACTTTACATAACTGTTTCGAGTACTGTGCAATATATAGAATATGTATAATATGAGAGGGTACCCTTCTATATTATTATTATTATTTTCTCTATACATAGGTTACAAAACAGTCATGTAAAGGTAATTATATTTCCCTGAGTATCACCCCCAAGACAAATCCACTGCCCATTTCAGTGAGTAGTACCACACTTCTACCAACCAGTCGGTATATAAGCGGTAAATTATAGCCAGTACGGTGGTGGTGAACATCATATACTTCGGCTGGATGGTTAGGGGTATAGGGGTGGATCGTCTATTTATCATTTTATTTTCCTGTTAAAAAGGGGGTTATTCTGTGGCCTCGGCGATAGCCTTGCCCGCCTTTTTCATCTCTACTGATAGCTGCACGTGGGAATGTTTTGGCATTGTTATCTCTTTGTCTTTATAAAACAATCCGAGTGTTTGCATCATAGTTTTACACGCATCTACAAGCTCATCATTGAACTTTTTGAGACTTACAGCTTTATCTACAATAGCCTGATGTCCGGCTCCGCCTTGTAATGCTAAACGCTCAGCCGTCTCAAGCCTGGCTTTTAACAGGCCGTTTTCTTCTACAAGCTTATCGTATTCTTTTTGTGTTCTCATAATTCATTCTCCTTTTTAGTTATAATTTCCATCTGCGCCAGTTCATCGGGTATGTCGATGTATCCGCAGTATATACACGCTACAGTAGTTTCGGAGATTTCCCGTTGGCAGTTTTTGCATGTTTCCATGATTTATCCCACTTTCTTAATCCATTGTTCCGTCTACTCTAAATTCGTAATCGTTATATTTTATTGTCTCGATTATAGAATCCTTACACCCATCCCAGATTATTGAAGCCAAAAACCAAGGAGTGCGCATGTTCTCCATTTTAACAGCTTGAGGATAATATGGAGAATCCTTAGTCATTGTTTCAATCTCAAAATTAATTTGTCCAAAGATCGCCTTTTCCTTTGCTATGTCGGATAGCTCGTTAAACTTGAATACATTGTAGGTTTTAGTTCTCATAATACTACTCCTTTTTGATTAAACCCTTGTTAATATTAAAACTTAAGTTCTTTGTATTTCTTTGTGATTTTTGGGTCATAATCCGGCAACGAGGGGTCGGCGCAGCTATACAAAGTAAGCCTAATCATTAGTTGGTGTAGTTCGTCATCATCAAGTTTAATAGCTCTTATTGCTATTTTGCCGAGTATTCCAAGTGTTATATCTAAAGGTATTCGCAATATAGCCGTTCCGGGATTCTTTAAAATCTCATCAAACAGCTTCGGAGTGTGGACGCTAAATTCTAACTGCGTTTGTTTGTCTTCCATAATCTTATCCTCTCAAATAGTGTTAGTTAAACCCCGCAACATCGCAGGGCGTTCAGTGTCGGACGGTTAGTTAGTCCGGGATCGGGTCAGATGAAAACTGGTTGAAGTCGTAACCAGACGCATCATCGTACATAGGGACACCAAGCAAGCCCGCTAATACCGCTGTATGCTTTTCGTGGGCGTCTATATTACGACAGCAGCTACAACCCTCAGACTGCATATAGTCTGCTACTGCTTGTCGGATTACCTGTAAATTTTGTTTTGCCATTGTCTCATTCCTTAAATAAACAGTTCTAATTAAAACCTCACCTTACATCGAAGCATTGAGACATAAATCCCGGCAAGGTTGGGGGTTAGTTAAACCCAGCATAATCTTGCAATACGGGCAATATAGGCTCAGAAGTAGATATTTGGTGTAATTCTTGCCATTCTGTTGCGAGTGCAGTCAGTGTTGATCCAGCCGCTTTTACTGTTGCAAGAGATGATCGGTATAACTTACTATTGGGTTTGCTGTTTGCTAATGTTTTTGCCTCAACCTCAAGCTGAAGCAGTATTCTTGCGTATTGCTCTTGTAATTTTTCTCTTGTCATAATTTACACTCCTGATTAAAATTAACATTTAAACCCGATTACCGGGGTCGAACCGGTGAACCGTTATCGGGTAAGAATACTTTTAGTCAATATCTCCGTTTTCCTTAAAATAGTAGTCGTTTGCTTCGATAGTTTCAATTATAGCCTTTTCACTGGTCAAGTAGTCGTATTCTTTGCTAAGTATAGTCTGGTAATCTTCAAGAATACACTGCAAAAAATATCCGTCCATATTGTCACTATCACAGTCGAAGTCGTCTTCGTCGCCTTCGGTATACTCGCCGTCGTCCGAACATTTAGCGATGAGCTCAGCACGTTCTTTAAGGTAGTTAGCAGCGGTCTGAAATGTTTTGCGCTTTTCACCGTGTTCAGCGATAATCTTATTGGCGGTATCTTCAGCACCTTCGATAAAACGACCACTGCAATAGTTACCACGGCCAATATCAAAGCCATCAAGTTCAAGCAATATATTCTTAGCGTCTTCGTATGTTGCGTCATGCCATTCAGCATAGATATTAATGTCGGCGAGATTTGTAATCACCAATTGTTTTTGGTCTTCTGTTAATTCGTTAAACTTGTAAACTCTGTATTCGCGTATTTCCATAGTTTACCCCTTTACTGCTTAAACTCTAAAATAGTTATCAGATACCAGCGGTTAAACTGGTATCCGGTAAGCATTTTACGCGTCTGCCAATATATCCCGTAGGTGTTCGTTTAAAGCAAACATAATACCGGCGATCTGATTTGAGTCGTAGGCGGCGGCATACGTACATATACCGAGTATATCCAAAATCTTTTGTAACGCTATTTTATCGCCCATTTCCATTAAACGGATATAACTCGTACTATCTATGGCGATAGGTGTTCTGTCGTCATAGCTTGTTAGGTCGTTAAATTCAGACTCAAACGTATCTACCACGGTCTCTATCTCGTCATTACAATTTACCACTTCGTATTTATACATATCTAACCCCTTTACTGCTTAAACTCTAAAATAGTTATCAGATACCAGCGGTTAAACTGGTATCCGGTAAGCATTTTAGTTTTAACTTTGTGATAAAAAGTCAAAATCTATACTTTGTACTCTAATCGATATGCCCGTAGTGTTCTGCATATCCGCCGGAATATACATAATCATATTAAACTCTTCACTATCTAACCTATCCGGTTGTATCACTCTATGGGGTTGATTAAAATTGATCTTAACAAACCCGTCCGAAGTCGGCGGAGTTAATCCCGAGTTTACTAATGTTGGCCTTAAAATTGCAAATGTTCTGGACGTTGTTAATTCCTTAACCTCTGCTTTTGTCATAATATCTGGTTTCATTTCATACCCCTTTATTTATACCCCTTAAATAGTTAAACCCGATTACCGGGGTCGAACCGGTGAACCGTTATCGGGTATTAATCGGTTAATTGTTAGGAAAACGGTAACTTATTGCTTCGGCTATATGTTCTGGTTTTATAGCTTTAGAATTGTCTATTACTGCGATAACTTCAGCGACCTTAACAATTGTTGCAATTTGTTCCATTGTTAAAGCTAACTCAGTATAGGCTTGTCGTAATAGTCGGTCTGTCACATCGTTTTCAAACGTTGTTTTGATATTACGGCTGTAAGAAGTAAAAACACACTCGACTACTATATAGTCTTGATATTTAGCTCTTAAGCTGTTTGTGTAGTTTGTAATTACTTTAACACTGCAGGTACATAGTTTATTGTTTGACGTTTTACCAAAACTACCACAAGGACACGGGCGCTCAATACTGATTTGTGGAGACGCAAGATTATTTAAAATTGTATCGCTTGAGATAATCAGCAGCTTTGTTTTCTCCAGTTTTTCAAGTATTGCCATAGCCCTATCTAATATGGCAGGTGTTGTAATAGTAATATATTTCGATTTGTGTAATTCCATAATAAACTCCTTTAAATTAATATTAACCTCTGATTATATTATACACTACTAATTATAGTAAGTGCGGAAAAGCTTTGCTGAGTAATCCATAAGATTCGAGACATTTTACATATTCCCATGCTCTAACAGCAGTAATTCTCGGATAATTAACCTTACGTGTGTAAAAATAACATTTATAAATAAAACTCATTTTATTTCCTCTCGATTAAAATTAACATTACCAATTATATTATACACCATATATCGTCCAATGGTTGCAAAAAATTAAATAAATATTAAATATTCCTGGAATTACACGATTATCGTTGATTATTTTACGTGAAACATAAAAAAACACTGAACATAATTTAATTATACACGTATTATATGATATGTTAACCGCTCCATTATCTGCAAAACAAGCAAGTTTTGTACAAAATTACGCTGATCCGGCAAGTGAAACATATAACAACGGCACACAATCCGCAATAAAGGCCGGTTATTCGGTTAAAACAGCCTATTCTATATCTGAAGAAAACCTGAAAAAACCTGCAATAATTGCAGCGTTGACTATATTTAGGGCTGATATTGCTGAGGTACTTGACCATGACCGACAACAAGCGATACGTGACCTCAGAGAAGCACAACAATACGCCCGCACCAACAAGGACAGCAAAGCATTAAC
>SDBV01000744.1_pt1 | contig 47315 bp, 52 predicted proteins | sample 2277081 | NCBI WGS metagenome assembly SDBV01 (sample SAMN10402039, study PRJNA504765) | marine sediment metagenome | isolation source: marine sediment core GS10_PC15, 223 cmbsf | place: Arctic Ocean: Southern Knipovich Ridge | collected 2010
AGGAATCCGATCAACAATGCGTAAAACAGTGCTGTCAACGCCTTTGTATCGCTTTTCAGAGGGTACCAAAACACGACCCACAACACAACCACAAGTATCAAATATACCAACCACACCCCTGCGATGTTCATTTAAAGTATTTTGGAAAATTCTACTCGTTTTCGTGTTGGCATTCTGTTAGGTGCGATTTTTTGTTTTTGCTAATTGTCTAAAAATGCGTAATTTTTAACGTTTTTTTTTACAAAAACCGCGAAAAGTTTTTGGGGTGATAAATAAAGAAAAAGAATGCACGACCATCACGGATACGGTTACGGCGCTGCCGCTGCAGTTATTATTATCATTATCATCATCATCATCATCGTTGCTCTCTTCGCAGGGTTCGGTCATGGCGGACATGGGTTCATCGCCGTTGCTGCACGTGACGACGACGACACCGTTGCAGTGTCAAAGTCCGCTCTTCGCGCTCTCTGCAAGTAATAAACGTTTCGTTAAAAAAATTATATTATAATATATATTATAATAATATTCACTCTCGAAAGTGATTTTTTATGGCTTTCGTTTGGGTATAAAAGAAAGAAAGAAAGAAGTAACTAAAATTATGAGCAAAGTAAACCATAGCGAAATCGATTTGAGCAAGTTGTCTATTGAAAAGGTGATGACTAAAGATGTTCCTGGGGGAGGGGACAAAGGAAAATATAGCTTCGCAAAAGTAAAGTACAGATATCCAGATACTCCCAAACCATACGCTTTTGTGGTGAAAGCTCCGCAAGGAACGGCAAACAATGGAATCCACATGAAGAAAGAAGACAACGGAAGTATATCTTACAGCATTCGCTACGAACCTGATGATCCCACCGAAGCTGAAGCTCTCATTGGAAACATCGATCTCTTGAAACAGTGGGCAGCACAAGTCTTCTGTGACAATCGGATAGAAATGCAACATCTCGATCCTCTCGATGACAAAGCGTTTATTTTGAGGCGGATGACAAAAATTTTGCGCGTGCAAACCGACCCATTGACAGGAGTCCGTATTCCAAAATCAAAACCATTTCAGTATTTGAAATTGAGCACGGGGTGGAACAATCCAATCTTTAGGACAAAATTCCAACGCGTTATTGGTGAAGATGAAGATGGTGAACCCATTATGGAGGATGTTCCCTGGGAATACCTCACAGGTATGCGCGTGACGTTTATACCCCAGATACAGTTTTATCGCCTGTGTTCAAGCAGCCAAGGACAATCGTTCCAATGCGACTTAAAGAGAGCGATTGTCGTGGACATTCAGAAACCCAACAGGGAAAATCCACACATGGAGGAAGCTAAGAAATTGCTGTCAGACCCGAATTATCTGAGCGGTATGGAAGAAAGTATCCGTATTGCCAAGGAAATGGCTGCTGAACGTATGACTGACCCTGAATTCATGCAATTGCAATCAGGCGGTGGTGTGGGAACGCCCGAAAGTGGGGCCCCGCCTGTGGATCCCCTGGAGGCAGTAAGACGTGTGACACCTATGACCACTACGGATTCTCCAACACCGACTTCTATGGGTGCCACAGATCCGACAACTCCTTCACCACCCCCAGCAACTCCAACGTTGGAGTCCTTTGTAGCCGTGAACCCGTTGTCATCCTCTACGGCAGGACTTAACCTTCCTGCTCTTCCTGGAATGCCTGGCGTGCCCACTTTCCCCACCTAAAGGAAAGATTTTAAAATATAACTATCTGATAGTTATATTTCAAATGGTCACTTATTTCCAGTCTTTACATTTTTGCAAAACTCTCGAAGTAAAAAGAGTTTATTTTGTTTCCATTCTGTGGTTGCATAATCGCGCCAATTTATTGTAAAGGATTTCTTACATTTGATACACTCATGCTCTTCTTCGTGATCCGAGGATTCGTAGTCTTTATACTTTTCCATTTCTAACGCTAATTTGTTCTATTTACAGAAAATAGAACGATCAATAATAACGGAGTGGATAAGAATGGACGAACTTATAGTAATCAAGAGAGCATAGAATCGTATGGAGGAAGATATGTCGTGTATTTTTCATAACCCGTTTTCCATGCATAAACATCTTGATGATCGGCCGTCATTTCCTCCACGTAAAACCCTTTGGAGCACAAATGATCCCTCAACTCCGGATACAGAGCTTGTCCTGTGTAGAATTCTTTGGAACTTACTTCTAACTTCATACAGTTTACATTTTCCAGAAAACGTTCCCCACCAAGAAGTACGTCGTATTCAGCCCCTTGGACATCCATCGCCATGCATTCATATTCTTGACCATCTATCTTTTCTTTTTCAAGGAAATCGTCCAACGTAATGGTCTCTAATGTTATGTCCCATGTCTTTACATCTTGAATGGCAGGCCATTTCCATTCTGCATTGTTGATTCCATATATAGAAGAAAAAGTATCGTTGTTGAAAAGTTTGAATGTTTTTGTCAAGCCACTTTCACGCCATACCAATCCGTGATAGATTTTATCGTTTCTACCGTTGATACTGTTTTGCTGATCTATTTTTCCTCGTCCATTTGTCACCAAATAAGGGACTGCTTCAATATAAACCACTTGTTCTACGGCACGGTCTATATATTGTTCTAATTCGTTCGAACGCAGCAGATCTCCCGCACCAACATGGAGAACTTTGACCATTTTGTAGGTACATATCATTGCTTAAATAGTTTTGAATTATAAATATCCATACCCGAATATTTATATTTTGAATATTTATGTATGATATAAATAGTTTGACAAAAGCAGCATGAACGTATGGGATCGTCCCCCAAAAGCGATCTCCTCAAGTCCCATTTCACAAAAATCACAAAAAGGTCAACGTTTCCAACCTCTTTCTCAGGAAGAGATCGAGTTGGCGCATAGATTGGAGTATTGTGACGCAATGCAGGCGTTCATTGACAGAGATCGTTGGATGGCGCATTACCATCCTCAATTGATGCACATGTATAGTTTTTTTTCTTTGAAGATGGCATCTGCACGCATCGTCTTGTTGACGTTTTCAGAATTCAAACGGTATGTCTACGAAAACACTGAACGTTATTTCGATCCTCAGTCTCACAAAAAAGTCTGCCTTCTCCTCTAAAAATGTCCGAAGACTATTCAGAAGACGAACAAGAATGGGTAGATACAAAATTTTCCACTTCTTCCAATGGGATCGTTCCTTTAGAAATGGTATTAACTGTGACTGAACAACTACAAGACTACACGCAGAGTATAGGCATTCCTGTGCTTGATGCACGAGGAGCAGGCTATGCGTTGTATGAGCGCTTGGTGTCCAAAAATGGATAAATGGTACAAACTATCTTCGTCTATATGGGTAAAGGGGCGCTCGGTTCGGTACAAAATGAATGAGTCCATTCTTGGAATAATGTGTGCTTCTTCGTTCCTTTAGACGAGGACGAGGTTGTGGGGCTACCGGAGACTGACTTTTGTGCGACAAATCATCGCCGTCTCCTTCACAATCTTTTGTACATACTGTATCTGGATCGTCTGAGTACAGATGATAAGCGGTCTCGTAGTCTAAAATTTCCTTTCCCAATCGCGCATTGACGGCGTTGTGGAAGATCCATGACCATTTGAACATTCCTATATCTTCCCCTGTTTTGCTTTTGACATACCAATAGTCACGAATTGGATTCTTTGTTACATATTCTCCACAGTGTGTTTGACATGTGACACATTTCAGTCCTGGACAGATACGTCCCATTGCGTCCTCAAAAGCTTTCTTTTTTACGTTTGTCTTTGCGTTGTAGGCCAATATGTGGATGATCAACCATGAACCGGGACCAAATGATCGTGGGTCTGACAACTTCTTCGTGGAGTCGTCCATTCTTTAGTTTTTAGGTTTTAATATTTTTTGAGGACATATCTCTCTTCCAAAAAACTGATCGGTTATGAAGAATATTCGAAGAGCTAAATAGCATATATGATGAGTTTAAAAGACACAGACATCCAAAGAGCTGGCATTATTCCGTATGTCAAAAAGAAAGGGAAGGTATTTTTCCTCTTTGGATTGGGGGAAGGTATTGCCAGCATTTCTGATTTTGGTGGAACGAGAGAACTTAGTGACGCAGATGTACTTGAAACCGCACTGAGGGAGTTCCACGAAGAGACCTTCAACGTCATTGGGACGTTGACAAGAGATAATTTGAAACATGCACCCTATATTATCGGAGAAACAGGATTCCATGAAACAGAAAAATGTGCGTTGTTTTTTGTTGCGTATCGTCAAGACTTTCCCTTTTTCGCCAAAATGAACGAATTTAAGGAACGAAACGTACCCGGTGACGAGACAAGAGGACTAATTGTTCTCGAGAGAGAACAATTATTTCGAGCATTAAAACAACCTGAAAAACGCATTCAAAGCAGCAAAGTTTTCCTTTTTCATGCCAAAGTGCGTTCCGTGCTTTTGCTTGGTAAAGATACGATTGGTTCGTTGTGAATCGGGTCTTTGGATTCGGTTACATACAGACCCATCTCCATAAACGTTTCAAACAACATCACAGGCGTGATATCGCGCTTATATTTTACCAATTCTCGTTCAATAATTTTGAGCACGTGGGACGCAGGTAAACTACTTTTCAACATCAAATGGATGTTGACAACAGAAAAAATCGACAACCAATGATCCCGTTGATAGTTGTAATAACTTCTATTTTTCCCGTTTCTCGACAAATAACCTGTCAATATCTTCGCTGCGGTGCCTGTATTTTTCACATTAATGCATGTAGTCGTGTTTATAGGACCCAGCAGTTTCTTCAACAACGACAACGAACTACATTTGTGAACAATCAGAACCGTGGTTGTCCCGTTAAAAACGCGTTGAAGATCCGCGATTGTTTTGGGGGTGAGACTGTTCAATCGATACTTTCGTCGCGTATTGGTCCAATCTGCATAGTACAAAACTTGGCGATATTGTATTTTTAGCACTACATAGCCTGGAATACCCATATTTTACAGGGTAAGAACTTTGTGTAAAATTATTTTGGTTGAGGAAAATGGGTCCCAAAATTTCATTATTTCAATCTACGATTATACATCAATGTAATGGAGTCTTATCGCCGTGTCCAGGAGCTTTTCTTTTACCTCTTCTAGAACACCCTCTTCTCCCTTTGCAAGGAATATTGCTATTTCATGGAGGAGGACACACCGCAATGTGTTGTCGTCGTACAATTGATCTTGATGGTAATTCCAAAAAAGCAAATGGACTGTTTTATCGTTTGTATATGTAATGGTTTCCGAAGGAACAATGTGGTAGGAAGGCAATAGAAACGTATATCCATCGGTAGACGAAGATTCTGTAGAGTGAAACGCATTCTCCAGTTGGATATGATTGATGACAATCGAAACAAATTCCTTGAGTTCTTTCCCTTTTTCGTGGATAAGCTCATTTTTTGGTAAAGAACGCGGAGATTGTGAAACGTGGAAAAATGCGTAAAAAGTGGAACCTATCAAAATCACCAAGACAAGGACACACACCAACAGCACAAGGAACATCATTTTCAAAGCTCTTTTGAAAATTTAAGCAGTTCTTGTTTTTTTTCCAACTTTTAATAAAGACATTGTTTCAATGTCGTTTCCCATAAAGATTAAACCGTGTGCGAACACAGGTAATCCGATCAGAGATAATTGTGTTGCAAACACGTTTCCGGGTAATCCTCCATCACCATTTGGTGATCCAGGAACATGCATTCCAACGAAATTGAGCGCCCAAGCGTGCTCAACAAACATTACCGGGTGTGCTTGTCTTATCTTCCCTGAAAAGGACCAGGACTGTCGGTATCAATTGTCCATTATCGATGTCTATATTGTCAATAAAACGGATCAACGTCTCCATCTCTCAGATACAACAAAAATAAGTACAACCACCTCTGAACCTTCCAACCAACCCCCCTCCTCCGAATGGATTCCCGTTCCGGGTCCTCCCAACGTCATCGAAATCGGCGATACCCAACTTATACGAGGTGTTGTTTCTTGTATTGGTAGCTGTTGTCGATTATGTGTGGAGTTTGCGGTCGATATCGCCTACACGATTGGGGTAGCAAAAAAGAAATTAGGGACCATCTCAACAACCATATCCCGAACGAAACCCGCTGACGGACGCGGTTGTAGTACGCGATGTTTTGATCTAACAGTAAAAGACACTGCATTTTTAAGACAAGGTTTTGGAAAACTTTGTGAAACCAAACCCGCATCGATCAATCCGCTCACTCAAGTCTATAGAGTGACAGGAAATATCACCCGGTCCACCCAATCTCAATATGTCATGAGAGTTTTTGGAGGTAATGTGGTGAATGGTGGCATCGGATGTACCGGTGCAGGAAGAGGGAGTTGTGAAGTGGACCAGTTGTGTGTCAATGAAATATGCATGAAAGGATGTACGGGGAACAGCGGTTGCCCATCGGGTCAGGTATGCAGCAACGATGTGTGTGTGAGCAGCACCGACAAACTTCCTACTAAAAAGCTGCTCATCATTATTACGGTGTCTGTAACGGTATTCATCTTAGTCATTGGATTCTTATATTTTCTCATCACGGTCGGGAAATCAAGCAAAAAGACATCTTGATCCCTATTTTTATAGGTAGTATTACGTATAAAAACAGTCTGGAATCTTATAAAAGAATGCACAGATCTGAAGATCCGCCGCTGATTGATGCACACTTCACAGACGGGTATTCCTTTCGCAATGTGTTGGGATTTTACCGTCAAACCTGTACGCGCACCAATATCATTTTTACCAAAGACAAAATCATGATCAACGAAGCGGATGCCACAGACACGATCCTTGTGGATTGTACTATTGAAACCGATGATCTAACAGAATATAAGTACAATGTGCGCGATGAGGACGGAAACCTCATTGAAGCGCTTGCTTGTGGGTTTACGACATTGGAAATGCAAAAAGCTACAAAGATGGTGGGAAAGAAAGACGCTATCAGACTCTATACCAAAAAAGAAGAAAATCCAAAAATTTACATTCAAGTGGTTCATGCAGGGTCGAAATCCGACAACAACATTGGGTTGAGGATTGTATCCATTATCGAGGTGGAAGTCAACGAATTCCAAGACATCGTGTATCAACGAAGCTCACCCAATGCACGTGCAGCTTCGACAGAATTCGCTAAAATATGTGCTGATTTTTCTTCACTGAAATGCACAGACACCACGGTCATTGGATTCGAAGAGGGTATCGTCTTCCAAGGTATTGAATCCGGTACTTTGAAATCGGTGGAATCGTATGGAAACATTCCCGATAGACGTAAATTGTTGGTCACGGAGAAATATTCCATTCCCACTTCTTCTTCTTCTACGTCAAAACCTAAACTGAGCGTTACTTTGCCAGGGGAGGTCTGTAGAGTCCGTATCAACGCAAAAACTATCCGAGCTATGACAAAGTTCAACAATCTCTCTCCCACAGGAGTGATCAAGTTTTTCTTGGAAGAAGGAAGTCCTCTCAAGATTGTCAGCCCAATCGGATGCTATGGAAAATTAGTGTTGTATCTGAAAGATTCTGTAGCTGAGTAATTGATTTTTGCATTTTATTTTGTTCTTTTTCCCTCAAAAATGAGCGACAAACCCTGCTACATCTGCGACTGCAATAATACCTGTTACTTCTTCGATTCCTCCCATTGGGATTTCCCTTTTTACTTTTGTGAAGACTGCTACCGTAAAAATAAAAACCATTATCCCCTTAACCATAAGGGTACTCATTACACTTGGGACAAGAAAACCGGCGCCTGGGAGTCCCTTTGAATGCCGAGCGGATCATTCGTGGTCTCCATGTCCAAGCATTTTTCTTCAAAGCCATGTTTCGCTTCTTGCATCATATCACGAAGATAAAAGGCTCTGCATTCGTTGTTTTGAAAAATTCTTTCCTCAATGACCCATCGTGGTTGATCAAATAATTCCTCTATTTCCTTTAAACGCTGTTGGAGACTGTGTTGAAGCGCTTGTTTCAGTTCGTCCTCGTCTTGATGGAGACTTTGTTGAAGAGCGAGATCCATCTGAAGAAAGTATGTTAACTCCTCCACGAGTGTCATTTATTATTTATTTGTAATAATAAATTTTTTATACACTGTTTACATATAGTATAATATGTAAATTTAGCAAACGGTGCTCTTAATCCATCCCATAATTTGAGAAATAGTGTGTCCTCCTTTCTGAACGCAGTACAAGCGCCGCCCTACACGTGTTTCCATGGGACACACATGCACGTCATCCGCAGCAATGCGAAAACACTTCCATACCACGTCCGGGAGATCTCTCTCATTGTCCAGAGGAATGAACGAATCCATGTCATCGAGATCGTCGATAACCATCTCCAGCGCGTGGAGATCCATTGACGAATCGCCACCCAGCTCCGTAACAAGGTCCAACATTTGATTCGCGTTCGCACATTGTACCATTGTCACCTCCCTTTTGTTGCAACCAGTAATACCACAGACCCAACAATCCGTCATAGTTCACTTTTTCTATGCAAAACTTGTAAAAAAATTCAATATTTTACAAATATCTTTTGTTTATTCCTTCAACCACGTTTCATTTCTTATTTATTGGTAAATAAGAATTTATTTATACACTGATCACCACATATATTCTCCCGTAAAGTCGATACATTGTTTTTGTTCGATACTTTGTCTCAACCATTCTACTTTTACAACGTGAATGGGCTGCAATTTCGCATCATACTCCTCCAAACGCTCAATCAACTCGGCTTTCCGACCGGAAAGTTTGAGATGTCGTTGTCGCAACAAATCCTTGAGATCCAGAACTCTTAGGTGAAGATAGTCCTTGTCCTCTTTTTGGCGCTGTTGGCGCATCTTGGATTCCTTAATGAGTGTTTGGAGTTGTGCGGTTGCCAAGGATGCCAGAACAATCGTGACTCGAGGTCCATAATTTTGATGAAAAGTACCTCCAAAACGATGAATAGACGTTTCTATATCTTCACGCTTCTCCTTTTTCCAAGCATTTCCACATACGTAAAAGACATTCCCTTTGAAGAGGTCGGAAGTGACTTCAAGAGCGGATACGTCAGTGGGCAAAGTCAATGGTTTGCGCTCCTTTTTCCTTGATTTGACTTTGGATTTCATCCCGCTTTCTTTCATTTCAGGGGCTTCCAAAATCAAGGTACGCAATCGCTCGAGGGTTATGATGTCCTCAGGGCTTTTGTCGTAGCGAATTTTGTCAATACGCGGGCATCGAAAGGTGACTCCTGCCGCACGTTTTTCACAGGGAATGATTTGCATCGCTCGAACTTGCAACACTCTGGAATCTTCTGGAGAAATCCACATATCTGGGACATCCCCACCTGGAAGGACATTTACAGGGCATTCTGAAACCCAGTCTTCTTCCAATTCCTCTAAGAGCATCGTTCGCTCCTGTTCAGTAAGCCCTGTGGCTACTTTTCCGACAGGATAGTACTCGGACCCGTCGTTGTTTTTCACACCAACCAAGTACGTGTACAATTTCCCTCCGGCTTTTTCACCTTCACCGTAGTACCCTCCGAGAATGAGGACATCCAAGTCCGAGGCAATGTTGGACACAAAGTCTGGTTTGAGCTTCACCCACGCTTTGTTGTTACGCACATTTGGGATGTACGGACTGCGTGGATTCTTCACAACGATTCCTTCTTCTTTGGCGGATGTCGCTCTACGAAACAACTTTTCGACTTCTAAAATTGTTGCGCATTCAATGTGCTTGACCGTCTCTATCCGCGTTGGAATGTCCTTTATGATAGAATGTAACACTCGTTTGCGTTCATCCAGGGTGTGATCAATGAGTGTGTTCTCATTGTGGTGCAACACATCAAAGATTTTGAGGAAGAAATGCTTGTCTTTGGATCCCGACGCAGCAATGGCTCGAGCACTACCAAAGGGTTCGATGCATTCCTTTTCTTCGTCCCATACCAACAATTCTGCGTCCAGGATGCAGCTTTTAGTCGCCCGCGAACCGAGCTTCAAGGCTGCACGAAGTTGGCAGATAATGGGGACATACAACGCCGTTGAATTTTGCAAATATCGTGAGAAAATAGTCGTTTTCCTCTTTTGGAGGTGGATCAACACCCGTTCCCCATCGTATTTGGTTTCCACAAAATACGGAGGATCCATGGTCTTTGGAATATCCAACGGTTTCCTTCGTGAAGAAAGCATCGGTTGAAAGGGTACACCAATCTTCAATTCCAGAGAGTCTTCGAGAATAAAGTTTGGATCTTTCAAAACATTGCACACATGCTCTAAATTCGCCTGAAAAGCGTACAAATCGGAAGCTTTGTTGTAAAAAGCATTCAAAACAGTGGGAAGAGAAGCACCATATCTCAATTTCTTGAGAATGATCTTGCACAACCACTTCACTTCACGTGCGTGAAGTTTCGAAACGACTTGTGCGAAAATCTTCTTTTTGTCTTTCAATCCTTTTGCTTTTGCCAACGAGTCCAAAAACACGTTCACCTCTTGCAACGTCCATCTACTTTTTGCTGTAGAACGTGCCAACGCCAAACTGTACACAATCGCAGGGAGCTTTCCCTCCCCTTCGCGCCATTGCAACAACCGTTTGCCATCGTCACTGCTCTTTGAAATGCCATAAGCATCCAACACAATCAAAGCCAAGACCTTCTCCTTGATCCCATAAACGCGCTGTAAATCAGCTTCAGGAACCATCAATCGCATGACAGGATAGTAATTTCTCGTAAGGCGCGCATATTGATCCACAAACTTGTGAAGGTTTGCTTTTCGGTCTTTTGCCCTTTTCGAGGTACTCATACGCTCAAAAAGCTCACACAAGTGCACAAAGGGCACTTCATGAGCAATATCGGGCTTATCAGGTTTTAACATTTGTCAGATGGTTGTTAAAAAAGTAGTGAACGGTTAAAAAATTTCATTTTTTAGAGGTGGGAGAAGTAAATGTATTCCTTGACAATTCGAACCCTATCCCATAGACACGCTTTAAATCGAGTTCAGGTGTGATCTACAGCACATTGATACCACTCTGTAAACGCTGCGTGTTGTTCTTGATATATCTTCTGATATTTCACGGGTGCATGTAATATTAAGTAAGACAAACACCCAACCGACGTCGGATTCCATTGGGAAAAATAATCATCACATGACATAGATTTCATAGCGGCTTTCATAGCTATAGATTGCTCCTCATTAAACTTTTCGTTTGTAGCAAGAGAAACGGAAACGTGATCAGCATATTTTGCCTGTTCTTCAATCGATTTTCCGATAACGTCGTCCCAGCCACCAAATATCGAGTCCATTATCTTCTCTATCTTGCTCATTTTCGATATATTTCAATATTCTTTAAGTAACAAAAAATACGTTTTCCGTTGTAGATAAACCATAGCCCTCTCCAGCTCCATCTATTCTCGATATCCGGGTTGTTTTGGACGATTTCCAAATAGAGATTACAATAATATATGTTTACACAACATATATTGGTGCCACTATTTATTTTTTGCTTCGGGCTACAATCATTCTCGCTCGTAAGAATTGAATGAAGGGATGGATGGCTGAAAAATAGGTTTGTATTTTCCCTTCCGAGTCTTGGATCCCGATCAACTCGTAATGCCCTGGAAGGTACAACAGCACTACGGAAGACCGGTTTTTGTACAACAAATCGTCGTCGTCTCCTGTAACATACACATCTTGCCTCTCTCCGTCTAAAATGTAGACATCCTTCTTCAATTGATCGGAAACAAACTCATTGTACTCGTTCCCAACAGCATCATTTGATCGTAGACGTTTTCGCATCTCTGTAAAAGAATACTCGGGAACCTCTTCCCCAAATTTGTACATTTCTCCTCTGCTCAATTTTGTATAAAACGTGGGTCCTGTGGGATACAACGGGTTGGTAGGCTCCCCCAAACGGATCGCCAAGGCATTTCTCAAATTCCGCACGATTTCCTGTCTACTCACGGTCTTGTTTTGCAGCAGTTGTGTCCGATAAGGGATGTAAAAGGCATGTGCCAACGCGTGAAAATAGCAATTCCCGTCTCCAATCGTAAGGATCGCAACGATCGTAAAGTCTTCAAATCCATATTTTTCCCATTGTAAATTCCTCACGGGTCCAATTTCTGGATCGCAATGCATCATTTTTCTAAAGTGTATGAAAGTTTTATACAAATATGTTGTGTAATAATACATATTTGTTCTATTTTAATGATAAAATATGCTGAAACCTTCGTGTGGTTGCAACGACTGCAAAAACTGTTCGATTGGAGATGGAATGGGTTCTTCCCATTTCTCTTCCATCTCTGCAAATTCTTCAGGCAATTTCGCAAAAAGAGTGTCATAGGTATCGGAGGGGTTGTGTGTGGATTCAAGGATATAGACATGGTATGGAAAATGGAGCTTCAGCGCTTTCGTATAGACCAAAAATGCGGAAGATTCGAGCTCTTTTTTGAGGTGCTCACGATGGTCCAACTCTTCATCCTCTATAAAATAGAGCACTCGAAACGTACGATCCGCTGGTGTTTCTTGTAACAAATCCAATATCAAAAACCCAATGTCCTCGGTTTCAAGAACACCGCTGGGGTGAAAATAGACAAGGGTGGTATAGCGATCCCCTTCTGGACCAAACATGTCCATATCCTCGATACGACCCATGCTCCCAAACGGTTTGTCCGCCCATTGAAAATACGAGGTAAATTCGTCTTGAGCATAACCGCCCTCCAAAAACGGCATTTGCGCCGTCAAAGGTGTCACATTGGCCTCAAGAATGAGGTTTTGTTTCCATTTTTTAGCGATTCTCTGATAAAAAGACCTTGGTAACATCTCCAGCGATCCATATTTAATCCCTCTCGTGAATAACGTGAAGTGCACGAGGAGCATTGCCGCTATTTTTTCCAATTGGTGCGATTGTGATAAGGACTGCACCATTTCCTTGAAGTGGGTCAACCGTTCTGGATGTATGTAGAAATAAAAGTCCTTGATGCGGATAATTCCCTCCAAGGGTTCGTCTATGTCTTCTTCGTGGATTTTTCCAACAGGAAGTGATCCTCGCGTATAGTTTTGAATCGTATCATATACATACTTTACGATTTCTTCCGCTTGACTTTGTTCGATTTCCCGAAACACCAAATCTGCGATAAAAGTGTTGTTTTGTGCCAAAACGTCCTTTTTAGTCTCTGCTGAATCGTCCTCAAAGAAGAAGGGAGTCCCAAACATCCCCGTTAGCTGAGCCAAATAGAAGTAATACGCGGGTAATATGGCTTCCGCGCGTTCGTAGGTATCGGTAATATGTACTGATATATCCTCAACAATCTCGAATTCTGCATAAGCGAATTCCAAATTACCGACTCCTTTTGTAGTGGTATCGCCGACTGTCTTTGCGGTGCTGTAACTTCCAAACGAATACATCATACTAAATCTTTTCTCGGCATCGGTGAGGAAAGGCTCCCGATCGGCACGGTAAATACGTTTTTCCGCAATGGTTCTGCGCTTCGATAACAACGTTTCAAAATCGGTGAGATGCACCAAATATTCCTCTTGCGCGACAACTTTTTCTTCTTTTGTTTTTCTCTGAGTCTCCACTTGAATCACAGGTATTTCCGTAAACAGCACTGTTTCCACCCGTTTTTCCGATAAAATGACCGGAATATCCTTAAATTGGACTTGGGCAGGTGGAGATCCCCGCCTTTTCCGTCCTTTGTCCTTTGTTCCTTTGTCCTTTGTTCCTTTGTCCTTTGTTCCTTTGTCCTTTGTTCCTTTGTCCTTTGTTCCCACGATGGAATCCTGAATATAGACATATGCTTTTCGACCTTGACCACGTTCCACCTCGTCTTGCGGCTGGAGTTCCAGTGTCGCATATCCTTTGTCTTCTTCTGTTTGATGAAAAACGAGCTTCTGGGTCTTGAAGCTCAGAAAGTACGGATCAAAGACCTCTTCGACCGTGTCTCCATCCATCACCATAAAAAGGATCGTTCCGTGATCGTCTAGGTTCGTATCGATGGTTCCAACCAATTTTTGCAACCTCTTTTTGTTTTTCCAAAAGAAGGTCATACTCAACATCATCGATATTGCATGCACACGTTGCCCAATAAACCGTTTTACGGCAGCGGTAATTTTCTTCGTGTCTTCACCACCTGTTTGTACGATCTCTACACGATCTCGCAGTCCCCACAACTCCAACCGTCGTTCCAGCTCGACGATGTGATCTCCATTCGGTTCTACAGTTACAATTTTGTCGAAATTCCTCCATTTACTCACATCGCCACCCCGACCACTCCCAATGTCTAACAGGTACCTCTTTTTGGGTGGGGATGCAACGGTTTTGAAGCTCGTCGTGAGCGACTTGAACAATTGATGTTTGATGCGGTTGTGATACTTGCGCATGAGTGTAAAATTTCTCCCCTCCAACACGTTTTGAGTGATGGGATTGTGAATATCGTCCCAATCATCGTTGGCAATATCCAATCGATTGGGATTTCTTTTGTCGGGTCGAGCAAACAACGGCGTAAAGTGTTTTTCCAAAAAATCCCATTTGAATTCGATGATTGAACCTGTTGGGTACTTCTTCAAAAGCAGATGATCCGAATCGACCATCGTTTCCACATCAAAAGGGTTGAAAGGCGTTCCTGTAAAGGGTACCTTCTTTCTTCCTGAAAGAACCATTAGATCGATTGTCCCATCCCCTTTCTTCTTGATGCAGAAATCGATCGTCAAACGTTCGACTGGTTTCCATTTACAAATATCAGATTGGTAAACCAACGAACGTTCACGCAATTGTAAATTACGTTTTGCACGTTGTTCCGCTCGTTTTATTGGATTGTACGGTGCCATTTCGGACATAAAGATGAATCCGTCTTCGGCATACGGCAACAAATCCTTTTCCACAAACATGCGTTGCATCAACGTATAAAACATGTCTGGAGACGTAATTTGTTTGAAGGACTTGAAATGGATGACCAAGCGTTTGTTGTCTTGTATGTCCAAAAAACGATTGGTAGCACGGTGCGCCTCTTTCATTCGTTCGGAATGAGGTTGAAATTGTACATCTTTGTTCCCATCGATTGCCAATGCGTCAAACACGAGGTACCAATAGGTAGCACCAGGGATCAATCTAAGGTTTTTGCGGTCTTTTGTATCAAAAAAGTCCAAACCGACGATGTCTTTACGGATCTTATGGGCTACGTTTTCTGATTTACGGTGTTCTTTGTCGTTTGGGACCAACTCCCCATCCAGCACCAATCCATTCAACGAATGGTCCTGGTCTAAAGAAGTAAATCGGTATACAAGGTTGAACTCTTCTGGTGGAAAAACCAACCAAACCCCACTTTTGTCAACCACCAAAAATTTACGCAGTCCATCGGCTTTGTGTGTGATACTGTACCGATTTTGCACCATCTTATCATCCTTTCGGAATTCGTTTCCAATCAGTCCACCCCACACCATATCTCGAAACTTGAGATTTCGAGCCTGAGCCACCATACCAAATTGTAGAAAGGTACGGCGTTTTTCTCCGAGAATGTTGTTGATCTGTTGCGCCAAGTCTCGTTTTTCGTTTACTGTGTACAAAAGGGCCGTTTCGTAGAGTTGCGTGAATATAAAATGCAGCAATTTGTTAAAGTTGGCAAATTTAGACACAATATCGCCTTTATACCACTCCAGCAACTCGACTTCTACTTCGTACGACTCTTCTGGGTTGTCCCCACACCCTTCTTCCTTTTTTTTCCTTTTCTTGCCTTTTTCTGCATAAATAGTCGTTACAACGCTCATATCGATTTTCAAAAATTCTCTGTAGAAAAAAGTGGTTCGGTTCTTGATTCGAATGAGATCATGCACAAAATCCACGACAGGTTTGAGAGGTTTTTCTGAATTGATGGAAATGCGAATATTGTAGTCTCGCAATGCTGGAGTGCTAAAATCCTTCAATGTAGTTTTGCGCTGCCAAAGTTCTCGGTCTTCTTCTCCTTTTGAAACAATGGATTGCTTTCGTACCCCCGCATTGGTTTTATAGTCGGTGATGAGTTGCTGCGTGCTTTTTAATTTGCTTCGAAGAACCTTTTTCAAAGCGTTAAATCGTCGAAACGTGACATTGCTCTGAAATCCTGTTTTTGTGTACTTTCCAAATTTGGCCTCAAACTCAAGCTGGATCACGGGTGTTTTCATGGAATTAAGCGCGGTGATGATCTCAGCGAGCGTTTCTCCACGCAACATACCATAGCGCGTCGTCATTCTAATTTGTGAAGGAATGTTTAAAATTTCTTACGATTTGATAACACTTCATTATTCTGAAAGCAGCTAAAAAAGAAGTACGCGCACAAGAAATGGATACAGACTCCAGAAAACCATCCCATGAAGAACGATTTCATGTTAATGTTGTGGGTTTGGGACACGTTATTTGTGATTTGGTCAAAACGGTAGAGGGAAAGGGACACACGGTCGTTAATCCACACCTTGTGGAGCTTGCTGTATGCTTGTTGAGTAAATTGGACCACACCACCGTCATTGAAACGTTTATATACAAATCCAACGAAAGTGAGGGTGAAGACAACATGCCATTTGAGGATCATTGCTGGACCAAAATCAAGAATCGGAATCGAAGCTTTTTCATTGAAAATGCAGGGGAAATTTTTAGTGATTTACCTGCGAATCGAGTGGATGCGTTCAGTCGGATGTTTTCGCTGATTGACAAACAGGGGAATTCCGTAGTTCCAGAAGACGATGAAAACGAAATTTGGGATTTCTTCGAAAGTTTGGTGAAAATAGCGATCAAATATATTCATTCCAAAAGGAACCCCCAACTTCAAAGACATGGAACCGAAGAAACGCGAAGGTATCAAGACGACACATTCTTTTCCAAAGTAAATATTGCACTCCACGCTGAATGTTGGGAAATTGATTTGGTCTTTCCTGAAATTTAAAAATTCATCCATATTCAATAAATATGGACAACCATCACCCCCTCAAGCCCATTTCACCTCGTTTACCGTAGTCTTCCTCCACAAGAGGGTTTCGATTTTTTCGGTATATCTCTCAAGTCAAGAGAGAATATAGCAAAACGTTCAGAATCCAAAGCACCGCCAACGAATCCAGATTTTGTTTGGTACTGTTTGTTGTTGAATGAAAAGTTGGTCATACAGGATTTATGGAAATATAAATCATGATTATATATGTGCGTAGTATATATTCGTTATTCTCTATATTGAGGTCCTCGACGTCTTCTACCGTCCTCCTCCGCAACTGGAACAGCAGCGGAACCGTTGTTTCCCAGCATATTTGTAAAGGCTCCAATCAACGATCCAAGATCAAAGCCGTTGTCTTCATGAGGAGCGTCTGGATTGGGTTCACTGTTGTTGACTACACCACCAATAAGGGTGTTTATCAGTGTTTCGGCAGCCCTGTCTCCCACAATTTTTCCCAACCACTTAATCGCGATGAAAATGACCATATTGAACAAAGACAAAAATAGGATTCGATACTCTACAGGCCAATCGGATCCTCCTGGAACGTACCATTTTTCACCTAACTGGATGAGAAGATATTCATAACGAGACATTGACGTCAATTGTGCCATCGTAAATCCGTTGGCAGGCAGACCAAGCGCTTGTGTTGCAACCAATTCAAGAAATAAAAAGTACAAAATAAGGTAGCTCCGATAACTATCCGCTGCATTGGAAATATGTATGTTGCGTATATATCGATCATACCGTGTGTGAATCATCTCCAAGGATTCGTCTGGATCCAGATCGGGGATACCAAAGTCTCCAAAATTTCTTCGAAGCAACCCAAACTTGATCCGGAAGTCCTCTCGCCATTGTATTTGTTCTTGCAACGACATGGAATCATAATCTGGGGTTTCGGGCACATAGAGCACAGGACCCAAATACGGTGGAACACTGGATTTATATGTTTTGATTCTGGGCTTACGTTTCCGTTTCCGTTTCTTTTTTCGCTTTTCGGTAGGAGCTTCTGTGGGAGTCTCTTCAACCACAGGTTCGGTAGGAGCTTCTGTGGGAGTCTCTTCAACCACAGGTTCGGTAGGAGCTTCGAGTGTCTCTTCAACCACAGGTTCGGTAGGAGCTTCGGGTGTCTCTTCAACCACAGGTTCAATAGGATGTTCCTCGGGCGTCTCTTCAACCACAGGTTCAATAGGATGTTCCTCGGGCGTCTCTTCAACCATAATAGGTTCTTCGGTAGGATCTTCAATAGATACTTGTACTAGAACTTCCTCTGGTTCTTGTTCCACTTGTTGTGGAGAATCTTGACGTTGGGATCGCGGTGCAGATGGAATACGCGCGGGAGAAAGAGGTCGTGGAGAAGGAATGCGTATCGGAGAAGGTTGACGTTGGGATCGTGGTGTGGATGGAACACGCACAGGAGAAAAAGATTCGATTGTGGGAATGTAGGATCCCACAGATCCTTGGACGTTTAAAATGGCCGGATCTTCAGAGGGAATACAAGCCGTTGGCGAGGCGGGGGATATATATCGCGGGGATGGTTGTCCTTGTAATCTTGACGGCGATCGTCTTGGTCTTGCGGACTGTGGAGAGTGGGGAACGGTTGATCCCGGAACCGCTTCTCTTGGCGATGCAGGGCGCATCGTTGGAGAGGGTATCGTAATAGGGGAAATACTTCTTCGATTTACATTTGTTCCGTTTACTGTGATGGGCGTGTTGTCGCGCGGACTCAACGGTCGAGATCTTCGAGTTCTTGGACTTGTAACCAATCCATTCGAAATGCGTGAACCCCTTTTGTGACCGGATGGACTACGAATGTTCTCTACATTTACTGCTGACGCCATAGATTTCTTAACCTCTTAAGAAGGTTTAAGTTGAAGGAGTTACGCATGTTGCGCATGATATTCACAAAATATATATATTTCTTAATATTTTTTTCTTTTTAAGAAAAAAATGAGTAAAACTTCTGTGTACACTCTTTCTTCTGGAATGGAAGATCGCGTAAAAAAATCAATGAAATTTTATAGTGGTAATAAAATGGACAAACCCTGTGAAGTTAGTCGAGTTCGAGTATGCAAACCTCTCAAAACATGCCATGATGTTGTTACCTCCACCCACATGGAGGAAGCTTCTTGTGATGATGGTGAAATGGATCACCACCACCACGGATATTCTTCGATTGGTTGGGCCGTTCTGTGGTTCATTATCATCGCCGTTATTGTGTGGCTCATTATCTTCTCTCTGAAGCCGGCTTGGGCCCTGAATGAAGACGGAGATGTCGATACTGGAAAGGTACTCTTGGCATCTATCGTGATCGCTCTCATCATTGTCATTATTATTTGGATAATTTACGCAGCGTGCTCTGGGGGATTCCATTGAATTCTTTAAAAAGACCTCAAACCAAATAATTATAGAACATTTATCTTTGGATAAATGTCTGATGTGATTTTTTTAACAAGAAGTCATTCCATGAAAAAGTGCCATGCCAAAAAACGCGTGTCCATGTGGAAGACAATCTTCTTTTAACTTTCCCGAAACTAAACCACAGTGGCTTGCTCTATATGTAAAACGGAAGGAATGATAGATGTAGTTCATAAAAAATGTCGATGTGGTAGAGCCACACCAAGTTTTGCGTTTCCAAAACATTTTGCAGTATGCTGCAAAAAATGCAAAGAGGAAGGCATGGTGAGCAAAGATAAACGAATCTGTCCTTGCGGTTGAAAGTAATCGTCAATGGATGAATTCAAATAATATTTTTATATTATTTGTACAGTTAGTCGGATTCTGCTTCTTGTTTTCTCAGAACTAGGATGTGCGCTTTCCACTTTGTTTTCGCTTCTTTGATGATTTGGAATTCTTTGAGCAGTTCTTCGCGTATATCCTCCCGTCTCAGCGTGTCACGAAGTTCTTGTGGTAAATCTTCGGGTCTAAAGATATTGATGGAAAGAATGATGGGGAACGCGTAGATTTTGAAGTAGGTACGATCGAACGGCTTTTCTTTATGTTCCAACGTGGTAGCACGATATTCCAACACTTCAAATGTCGTGAGTCTGTCCGTGTTGTCTCTGGTTTTGATTTTCCCGTCATCGTTTATGAAATTGGTGTATTTGGCAGGGTTGGATCCAAACGCAGCCAGCATCGCCTCGTTGGACTTTAGCATGGTTTTATCGTTGTTGTCTTGAATTCTGTTGTTGTAGATTGAAATAAACCACAATAACTGAAAACTGTTTCGGAGTCCATACCCTCGCGCGATGCATGGAAGTAGATCGATTAGGTTTGGAGAAGTGAGATCTGTAGGATCTTCATGACCTAAATCCATGGTTTTAACAAATTGTTGCATAGCTTCGGCGACCACAACAGGGGTATAGGCTCCCGTAAAATCGGAAGGATCTGTCTTTCGTCTACGTTTTCCTGCACGTTTGAACATTTTGGGAAGCGTTTTGCGGAGGTCCGTGTCCATTTCCGCTCTTTTCAGTTTGAGCTGCTTTTTCGAGACAGTGATATGATTCCCATCCTCCAACTCTAATTGAACAACGGACCCAGAAGGCATTGTCCGTGGCATCATTTCGTACAAATTCAACAGTGCTTCCATACGATCGGCAAGATCGTTCGAGTAATCGTCACATTCCTTGTATTTGGCCATTTTCTTTTTCCCTTCCCCAAGGAGGATTATTTTTGATCAAATTTCTTCATGGAATATTTTAGACTTACGGTCACGCCTCATAAAAATAATTATGTTTCATATAAGGACTGATTACTGCTATTTGGGCATTCCATTTGCCCCGCCGAACAATAAAGTACGATATTTTCGAACAAAATGCCGTTGAATGTGGATTTTATGCGTAAGCAATCCCATTCATAATTTCTTTTTACTATGTAGATAGACGAGGAAAATCAAATAAGAGAATTATGTTAATTCTAAAAAATTTCGATGTGGTCATTTACATTTTTAAAAATCATAAATTCATAAATACATTTTAGTCAAGTCAAAAACAATGACATCCGTGGCAAAGATGGAACTAAACTCCATCACCGAGTTCCAAAAGGAACTTCATGAATCAAGGAAGAACAAGGAAGGAGTGCTCGAAAAGATCGCCTCCATCTTTTATCAAGAATTTGAGAAGGTCACGTGGTACACGCGCATCTTGAATAAAATTCCATGCTCTGTGGTAGGTGATGACAATGTCTACGTTTTTAAAGCCAACACAACGTTTCATTCTCTGGTATACACGTACATGGTTCAGCACTGGCCCTACATACGTGTCAAACCCGAACATAGAGGTGAGTATAAGATTTGCTGGCCTCACAATAGACCACACAACACACTTCCAAACGCTCACTTTGAGGTCGATGATGTTGTGATGAACACGTTTGATCATGTGTGGCTTGATACCTATTTTGAACATTTTATGAAACCGGGATTCCGAGATCATCATAACATGTGCGTGGGAAATGTGCCTCGTGATGAGGAATGGGGAGATGTTCTATACCCATCTGACACAGATTTGCCACAACCATGGTTCTATTCTCGAGATCCTTGTCTTGCGTTTCCTTTGCATTATTGTGCTCGAGATACCAATGTGTTGCATGTGTATGAAGTAAAGAATAAAATTAAAGATCTGTTGAGAATGGCAAAATGTGTTACAGACCGAACCGGGAAAAAGCGCTGGGTGGAGCTGAAAGAAGTAGATTTTAAGATGTTGGATGGTGTTACTTTGAAGAGTAAGCTCAAAAAGCCCGAACTGTGGGCTGCCTATTCCTATGTCACACCAAACGAAATCGCTTGGAACACAGAATGCCAAGGGGAAGAGGATAAGGTGTTTTATATCAACGACGTGGTATCCTGTGACCAAATCAACACTAAAACGTATGGTAAAACCGCTGAAGTTGATTTGTGTTGTACATCTCCGTGTAAAGCGCTTTTTTGGTCCGCAGAGAATGTGGACGCTTCGAAGAAACGAAACTATTCCAATTATACCACCGATTCCAACGTCTACGTCGGGTGGGACCCTATTCAACATGTCGGTCTCAAATATAGCGAAACGCAACGCATCAAAGAAATGGCAACGCACCATTTTACGCGCATGCAATCTTGGTATCATTTCCCTTCTCCCCCAAGCACAGCCGGGTACAGCGTGCATTCTTTATCCCACGATTGTATGTCCATTGATGCAGAGGTTGGACTGGTCTTTTCCGAACTCAAAGCCAAAATGTTTTTTAAGCTTCAAGGTCGCAAGTTTCAAGGTCACAAGTTTCAAAATCCAGCGTCTCAACTCTATGATTTCAGCGCCGAGTGCGATCTGGAGAGTGAAACCTCCGCAGACGAAGACGAGTATCTGGACACACACACGTCGACGATTGAGGACGCATCCGAACCCAAGTACACCAGTCCGAATTTTCGGATCCATATGCGATTGTTGGTCTTGAAGAAACTTACCATTGAAAAGAAAGATAAAAAATACGAATTCAAAATTTAAGATTTATGATTGGGAAAAAGAATGATGGTCGTCGCCGAAGAAGATTTCCTGTCAAAAAACGTCCCTTCATAAATCTGGGTTTTTATAAAACAGTAAAGGATATAGTACAAAGACTGCACTATCTCTACATTATGGATACTTCCACAACTACTATGCGCAAAACAAAGCCCACCTATCTCATTATGATTGCGAAAGCGTTACTGGCACTGAATGAATCCGAAAAGAAGGTGTACCACAGTCGCTACAAAATTGCTGAATTTATTCGAAAAATATATCCCGTTTCTTCATCGTACAAACGCTATCTCCGCGACAACTTAAAATTTGGCGTAACGAAAAAGTATTTTTTGCAACGAAAAGAAAGTTTTCGCTTGAGTGCCTTGGGGAAACAAGGAGTGCTCCATACCTCTCTCAAAAAAGCAACGAAGGTCACGCGTCCACCAAGACCCACACCTTCCACAACAACATCCTCCACTACAACAACAACCACGATGTCTCAAAAAGCGGCTCGAAAAGCCGCACGCAGAGTCAGAAGAGCAAGGTCACAAGTTTCAAGGTCACAAATTTCAAAAGCGAAGGCTCTTGTGAATAGTATACCCCCTTCCCCGTCTTCAAAACCGCATAAATGGCAATACGAAGAACGTCCAGCCGTTTTCTATGACTACGACTCCAAGGCTTCCACCCTTGTAGAAGGTGCCTACAAAGAGTACGTTGCCGCTCCGAGTCAATGGGATGTACGAAGCATTCACAGTGGGGAATGGTGCTATCAAGTCGATTTTCCCAATATGATACAAACCAACATCCAACACGAAAATCACAACGTGCGCGTTATTCGCCGCGTTCCGTGTTAATATTGTTTGACATTCTAAGAATGTCAAATGTTTATTTTGTGCATTAATAGAAGAAAAAAAGTCCTCACTTAAAATGGGACGTTCATGTTGTTGTACAATTCTGGGACCCCCGGGACCTCCGGGTAATGTGGGTCCCATGGGTCAAACAGGTCAAATGGGTAATACAGGTCCAACAGGTCCAACCGGAGCCACAGGTCCAACCGGTACGGTCCTAAATACAGGTCCGTCAGGAGTAATGGGAAATACGGGTCCAACCGGATCCATAGGTCCAGCAGGCACAGCCACAAATACAGGAGCCACAGGACCAACTGGAAATACAGGTCCGATTGGAACTGGTCCGACAGGTCCAACAGGTGTAATAGGACAAACCGGAAATACAGGACAGACGGGACCTTGTTGCACAGGCCCAACAGGAGTAACAGGAAGTACGGGTCCAATTGGAACAGGTCCGACGGGACCTTGTTGTACAGGTCCAACAGGAGTAACAGGAAGTACGGGTCCAATTGGAACAGGTCCGACGGGACCTTGTTGTACAGGTCCAACAGGAGTAACAGGAAGTACGGGTCCAATTGGAACAGGTCCGACGGGACCAACAGGACCAACAGGACAAACAGGACTATCTGAGCTCACGTTTGGACCCACAGGAGTAATATTCAACCTCGCCGGAGAATCCGATACAGGCACTACTGATATCACTTGGGTCAAGCTCGGAGACAACGTTGTAATGATGAGATGGGACGAACTCAACGTATTCAATATTAACGCGGGTGCTGCAAGAGATGCCAACCTTGTGACCCCCGCGGGTACGATACCGGTAGGGTTCAGACCCAGTCTAGAGACCATTTGGCCTTCCATGGGGGCCATAATTGCGTCAGGAACCGGAGACGTAGTCGTGGAGGCATCCATAACTGCCCCCTTCTCCGACATCGGCTTTGCTATCCAGGGCACGACCAATCTACCCGACAACGATAGAATGCAGGTGCTCGGTATGACCATTACGTATTTAACGACGATCTAAAGCAATAAAACTCTAAACCTAACACGATGTTATCATATACATATACATATATATATATTTGATTTTGTAAAATGATAAACATTTCACAAAATGGAAATGGATTTTTCTAAAGATGAAATCGATTCTTCCAACAACGAAATCCATATTTCGCCTGTAATGGTTGGGCTGTCCGTGTTTATATGTGCGTTGAGCACGTTCGTGGCCGGGCTACTCTATTTGTTAAATGTTAGCATTGGATATATAATTGTCCATCTATTATTTGATTGGAATGTTGTTTGTGATGGATATCCGTGGTACAAGCTATGGGGAGGGTGTTTCCTTGTTGCCTTGGTTCCCGAATGTGCCATCCTCTTCCTCTTATGTTGTACGGTTATAGTGTGCATCGGTACAACAAAAGTGCTCAAAAAATACGGTATTCATATTGACTGGGAGGATTGCAACAAAGAAATCCCGGTTTAAACATTATACGTATGTGCATACATGCATATAATATGTATATATAATATACATTACTAAAAAATATGTACAATTTCGGTGCGATAATCGTTGTGCTCGTTATTGTGTTGTTATTGTCAATTACAGTATTTGCTTTTTATGATAATGGAACCAACACGTTCCCAAGTCATTTGGTCCCTGTACCCTTGGCAGAAGGAGGTATTATGTTGATTGAGCCTTTGGTCGTTTCAACGCCCGACCCGTCTGTTCTGTTAAATCAAAAACATGGATTTATTCATGGACACAGACTCGATACGGAAGCGGTTAAAGATGTTCATAGTATCCGAGACAAATTTTCAAAGGCGGCTTTTGAAAGCGGTAGTATCTATTATATTATGGGGGTTGGTGCCTATAATCCTTCGAAACCCGAATTTCCGGTGGATCCAAGAAGTTTTGCTCCTGCCACGGTGCGCAATCCGACAGAGGGAAATTTTGATGTGACTGCAGGAACAGAAGTCGCTGAAATTCTAACCGTCGATGGAAAGCCACCCAATCATATCAACACGCCCCATGATTTTATTCATTTGAACTATATTGGAGAAAAGGATGGACAACACCTGTACTACGTCTTGGGAGCAGCAAAATTTAAGCCCCCACTCATTAAACAATAATTTTGTGAAAACTACAAAATTAGTGACTTTTTTCTGAAACCACAGAGTCAATAAAATAATGGGATATGATGTCGAAAAATGCGCGAATGAGGAATGTGATGAACTCTTACATTTATGTCACGGTGATTTTATGGAATGTCCCAACGAAGAATGTGGACGAATGTATTGTTATGCACCATGTGGGGAAAAGATAGTTTTGGAAGAAGAAGGTAGATGCATGTATTGTACGCGCAACTCTGAAACCCGAAAATTTACACTTCTTGAACAAGTGGAATTTTTAAAGGGTAAGTGTGATTTGACAGAAAAAACACTGTTAGAACAAATGAGAGCACAATAGGCATATATATTTGTAAAATATATATTTATAAGAGTTCCAACATGGCTGCGTATCGTGGCGTTCCGCGTATGTTGTATTGGAGCAATCGCAAGTATTCGGTAGACTTGCGTTGCGTGCCCAAAATAACAGGAATATCTTGAAAACGAACACGACTACGAAGATTTAGATTGTTTTCCAACACCACCAATCCGTCGATGGTGTTTCCGTAGATTATATGTGGGTATTCAGACGTTGTGGGCGGTGTGCGCCATCCGCCGCTCCGTTTCTGAGTTTGCCACATCCTCCCTACATTCAAGGCGCGCATTTTAGACCCACCTAAGACGTTTTGTATGTAGTAAATTTTGTTATCTTTGCTATCTTGAAAGAGGAACGGTTCTGTACTCAATGCCAATGTGGCTGTGATTCCTTTTTGATGAATTTGATGCATTTGTGCATTTGTGGTAATCGAGTCCAACCATTTCTTTACTTCCATTTTTCCCACAAATACGGATACAAAAGGTTGTTGGTGAAAGTCTCTGGAAGATGCGTAATAGTTTTCAATCCCTGTCGGTCTGGATCGGTTCTTTTCCAGCCCTACAGCAAGTTGTACTTTTTGCCGCAACCATAGGATTATCTTATCACCAAATCCTTCTTCGTCTTCCGTTGACGTTCTATTATAAAACACGATCTTTCCATCGCGGAACAGCTGTCCCAAGGATCGCTCTGATTCATCAAAACCCAACAAATAGGTTTGTTCCTGGAGTTCCAAAGATGCTATGGCGTCTTCTATTGTGTCAACATCAGGAAATGTCCGATTAATACCTTTCAAATTGTAATAAAATGCGCTATCTCCTGTGAAAGTAGTATCAAAAGTGATATACGTTTCCACAAAATCTGTTAACGTCCGTAGATTTTCGGGTTCCAAAGATTCTTCGGGTTCCAAGGATTCTCCGAGGTCCAAGGATTCTCCGAGGTCCAAGGATTCTCCAGGTTCCACTCCGGGTTCCAAGGGCTCTTCGGACTCCTCAGAATCTTCGGATTCGGATGATTGGAGATCCAAGAATTCTGGGTATCGATATACAAGATACAACCACCACACAATTTGTTGGAGATAATTTACATCTTTCTTCATTTTATCCAAACGAAGGATGGATTCATCGAATTTTGCTTCGAATGGGTTGGAGTCTCCTTGGGGAAGGTCTGTGTACGCCTCCGTTGGGATGATAGGAACGTAGACGGTAATATCGTTTCCAAACCACAACCCCGTCACCATAGCATCCGGATTTTTGGTGATGGATTTTGGATCTCCAAAAACGTCGGTCGCTATCTCTGAAGTACATCTGGGAAAATCTTCTTCTTCCAAGGAATCTTCAATTCCGGGTTCTTGGGGAAAATCTCCACATTTCATCAATGTCTCTTTGGTTGTCAACGGTAAATTTACGGGTTGGGAGGGCGCGAAAAACATGGTAATTCGTTGATCTGAGGAATAATTAAACACCAATCCGCGCATCTTTCCATAATCGTCCAATATCTGATAACGCCCTCGATATTGAATGATTCGATCGTAATCAGGCTGTACATATCGCTTTGTTCGCTCTGAATAAATGTTTTGATGGACTTCCATATCCCCATTTTGTGTAATTTTCCACATAAATACGATTTCCGTTTGTTGCAACACATCGTAGTTTATTTTCCCCATTTCTTGATCAAAGACCATCACGGTTTTGGAACCTTTGATTTCTTCAATGATCAATTCGGATTGTGGATGTTGTACGATGTCGGCGGCTGTGCCCAAATTCTTTAAAAGAAGGACAGTGGGCCACTCTCGATACGGTTGGACGTGAAAGATCTTGTTTCTGGGAAGTACCATCTTTCCAGAGTCTTTGTTTTCTGTGACATATCCGTACACATAGATGTTGACCTTGAAAACCACTTCAAGGGCGCGGTAGAAAATCGAAGGGTCCAAAAACGCGTCTACATCACACAATATGCTCCAAATCTCGTTTAGAGATCGATCGTACAATTCCTGTTTGAGCAATCCAGGATAGATTCGGGTGGCGATATATCTGCGCACACGACGAACATAGGCCTCTTTTGCTGCAAAGGTTTTCTTTTCAAAATAGATCGGATCCTCCAATGCCAACAATACACTGTGTAGCAGAGAATTAGGACTTGTGGGCACTCCATACCGCAAAAAAGAACTTTCTACGGGGTCATTGGAGTATTGCTTAAAAATCTCAACCATTTCCGGGGGCAAGAATCCTTTCTGCCCTGGTTTCAAAATTTTGTTTCCTTTGAGAATATTCTCGGCCTTTGTGCGAGATTTTTTCTCACGAAATCCTAAATAATGGTACTGATAGGTTGTGATTTTTGTTCCACTCACCTTTAGATTGGTGTGTGGCGTGTTGAAACAACTAGGAATATAAGGATATCGATCCATTTTCTTGTTTTTCAGTCCCACAAAGGGACTGGTGTCATTGGGACACACAATCCACGCCTCTGGTTTGTTGACTTTTCCTTTGATTTCAAAATTTTGTTTCCATTGCAACTCTCCATTTCGTCGTTGTACCAAATTCATGACTTGATCGTCATGATAGGCAATCAAAACAACCGTTCCATACTTTGTAGGCTCCGGTTTTGGAAAGGGGAGGACTTCTTTGTGGTATACAACGTGGTTATAGTTGAATGTCTGTCGAACCCAACCTTCTATAGCACTTTCAATAATTGCCTGGGGTTTTTTGACGCCTTGAGCGGCGCGCGCGAATCCACGTTTTGTCAATTCAGGAAGCAAATCGTTGAGTTCGATGAGTATCTTCCCTTCTACCGATTTTTCGGATATGGGTGGGGGTGGGAACAACATTCTTTGTTCTTTTGCAGTCATCATTGTTTCGTAAAACTCGATAATTGCTGCTCTATTCTCGTTGTAAATCACAAGTAAATGGGTGAATATGCTCAAAAAATCGTTGATCGCTTTGATATTTGCGGTCCTACTGATATTTAAAAGGATGTAGGGTGTGGATGATGGTAACACTTCCCTAAGCGTGTTGTTCGTTTTTGGATCGTATAGATCATATGCCGCTCCCAATTTGGTGTACTCTTGTCGAATCGTTGCACTCAATCCTCGTTTTGTAATAACCGAGGAACGTTTCACCTCTATGGGTATGTCAGGTTCGTCAATTGGGTACGGAGCGTAGCGCACGCTACTACTGAGTAAATTCTTCAACGATTGTGGGTTGGTAGCTTCTTCAATATACAAATACCGACGCATCAACGGGTTAAACGTGATATCGTAGGCAAACGATGCCCAATCAAGATCCACGTTGTAGATAAAAATTTCGGCTTTCACCCCTTCTTCTGTGCGATTTCCAAAAAGAATCTCTTCAGGAAACGCCTTGTATACCGCATCCAAAATTACCCACTCGCTCACTGTGTTTACATCGTGCGTATCAATTTCCTCACCAGTGTCTTTCAAACTTTCGATGTATCGATCCAATGAATTTTCTAAATCCTTATGAGGTACGTCAAAATTCAACGTGCCATTTTGCAACGACATCGTCACTGTCACAAATGCAGAGGGTGGAGCCATATGCATTGGGGCCGGTTTGGTTTCGTAGGGATGATGAAACCACACCTTCATCAAAATAGTGTTCCTATCCCTTTTTTCCAATTTTTCTTCAGGTGGAATCATGATATTTTTGTAGGTAGGCTCTGTATCCACTGTCTTTCCACGAAAAATCTTGTAATAACTCTTATCCGCCTGGTTTTCGTACGCGTTGTATTGGACAAAGGGCACATTTTCAGAAAGCACCAGATTGTTGAAAAAGGAAAATCCGTCCTGAACATCAACGCTTTCTTGTATGTTCGACTCTGGATCCCACAGATAAGCATTGTATGTAACACTTTCGGATTTTCTGTAGATGGGCGATCTTGGCAAAGGCACTTTCACCCTGTCTTTAATGCCCTGCTGAACATCTATGATGTTTTGTGCGATTTTAGATACTTTCTTCTTTTGTGACTCTATCAAGAGTTGCAGTATTCTATAGTCTTGTTGCACTCCTCGAATGGCTGTTACTGTTGGTGGATATATGAATTCGTCATGCGCTGGCGTGGTGTATAGTTTGCCGCCCCGAACATTTGGCAAACTTTTGACTCTCTCTGGAAAGGCTCCATAGTAAAATTCAATGATTTCCATCACCACATTAAGAAACGCCTCCGTGCGTCCTTTTTTAGAGGGTTTCACAGACTCCACTTTGGATTCAAAATAGACACGCGCAAGAGGGCGAGAAATTTCATCTTTTATATAATTGTGCGGAAAAGCGGCTACTCTCAAAAGTTCTTCGTACAATTCCAACAACGACATCCTTGGATGAGAATCAATAAACTCGTAAATCGATTCAATGACCGTATTTGGCGTCCCAAACGCCCCCTCATCCTCTTTTGTCCTTGGACGAAGAATAAAGAGCTTTATTGGGAGTTCTTTGTCCTTTGCTCGCTTGTAAAGAAGGGTTAACTCTGTATCAAAAGAAACCTCCTCCATATTTAAAGGCTTCGAGATTATTTTGTGACGATGGGTCAATACAAGGATTCATTTTTTCTACTTTTTTCTCACTCAACAAAAATGAAGAAGATCAGGCGATCAGCGATGGATCCTTCCTATTTTCAGGAAGTTGGCGTCGGGAACGTGAAATACACATCCAACGAAGAAGAGTCTTATTATGAGAAAGGAAAGAAAAGCGATCCTGATATTCGCTTTGAGGGAGACACCTTGATCGTTGTGGGAAAAAAGGGAGAAAATGACATGCACATCGACCTCGGTGGTGCGCGAAAGATTGTTCAAACACTTCGCAATGACTATGCTGCTACCCATATCAAAGAACTCCGTGGAGATATCAAGAAAAAGTTTGTGGAACTGCACGACATGATTGAGGTGCTTTTCGGGACATCAGCCTACAAACATGTACATGAAATGATCCTTTCTGAGTTTCATTGCAACAATGACCACCGTTTTGCAATCGGAACGGTGGGAGCCTATTTTTGTGAATGTCAATCGTCTAGTAATTTCCCCGGAAACAAAACGTGTTCTCTAGGATGTTTGCTGGGACTCCACCCTGAAGGTTGCGAGGGAACCTATCCGTGTGAATACACTTGTATCGTATACAATGGAGACGAAACCTTTTCGGTATTGCGTCGTGTTACCGATGTTCATCAAGCCTATCTTTTTGTCAACGATAAACTCCATTTCAGTGGGTTGACAGCTCCTGAAGTCAAGAAATTGCAAAATATGGGTGTAGAAGAAGTAAAAGTTGTCAAACACTCTGATGGACTGTCTTACCAAGAAGTCTCTTCGAACTTTGTGCGAGTGGATCGCTTGCGCGTGATACGAAGTGCCTCACCACAAAAACGGTCAAGTGCTGCCAGTGCTGTGCTTGTGATCGTTGTCATTGTCATTATCATAGCATTGATTTTTGGAGGATGGTATTACTATAAAAACGGAGGACGTTTTGAATTTCTGCGCTATTAAATACATTCATTCAATGATAATTATTAGAGTTAATAATTATTCAACTCATTCAATAGGAAGTTGACACGTCCCATGTAGAATATCCAAAAGATACAAAAATCCGAAATTCATCGTTTGTTGGAGATGATGAATATCATGGTATTTACTATTGAAGCACGTCTTTTTCAACCCAGAATGTGCTTTGAGCGTGTTTAAAGAGGTAAGGATCGACCACGCTATCAACTCGTACACATTCATACCGGTTATCAAAGGTCCTACGGTGATTGCAAGCTGATTGCACATCACAGCTTCAAGAGGATGACAATACAAGGCACTGAACGCACAAGGTTCCGTAAAAACATGATGTATTTTGTGGTATTTATATAAAAATCGATGATGTAAAAGCTTGTGTGTGTAAAAGAAGAGGATCTCTGTAATAACAGCAGAGATCAGGAAACGATAAAGCGTATATCGGGGGTTAAACACGCCGTAAGGAATAAGAAAGTAAAATACAGGCTGAAACAGTCCAGTGTAGATCATATTTCGAAAAACATTTTGGAGGATATCGTCTTTAGAAATCCATCGAAGCGTTTTGTAACGGAAATCGAACCCGAGGGATAACGCATAATAGGACGTCCAAAACGATCCCCAGCCAATCAACGCATCGCTCCACACCATTTTATTGTACACATTTGCTTTGTTTTAACACCATTTTCTTGGACCAAGGAACTAAAGATTCCTTGGAATATGTTCCACTTTTAAAATATGGCTGGATACGTAGTGCTTGGGTTTATCGTCTTTGTGATCGTTGTATTGCTCATAGGGGGTGGAGTGGTGTGGTATTTGTGGTACAAAACAAGTCAGGATAAAAAGAAGCAATGTACACAAAACTCGGATTGTTCCAGTGGACAGGAATGCATCGACAAGAAATGTGTAACACCATCGAAATGCACCAAAGATTCTGAGTGCAAAACGGGGGAAGTCTGTTTGAACAAGAAATGCGTGGTGGGATGTACCAAAGATTCCGAGTGTGGAACCGATGAAATATGCGTTTCGGAAAAATGCGTAAAAGGTTGCAACAACACGGAGGATTGTTTGTTTGGAGAAAAATGTGTGGGCGGAGCATGTAGGACGGAGTGTATGAAAAATGCAGACTGTGAACCTTTTCCAAAACAATATTGTGGGGCAACAGGGGTATGTGTCAACATCAAACAGTGCACGGATAGTTCAGAGTGCCTCACGGGAATATGCGGTCCTGCAGGGATATGTGGTCCAAACCCGGTGGGTGGTAATTGTCCAACAAGTCCTGCATGCGGTGGGCGACCGTGTCCTGCCCCTGGCGGTCCTGGGTTTGGAGACGGTCCTCCTTTTGGATTTTGCATTCCGGAACAAAAAGGAGGAATCACCAGCACTGTGTGCATAGACTGGGGCGGTTGCGTTGGTCCAGCATCCAAGCCTTGTTATGTTTGTCCAAATTAAGAAAGAATAGGAATCGCGTCTCTCTCAAAGAATGTAACCGTATCGGTCTCGTGGTTGACTATTTTGATCGCTTTCCCACCCAACGCATCTGCAGTGATCAAATAACAACAACCCGGTTGCTGAGAAATCTCGGTTTCGGTGTCATCATGGTGGATCAAAAAGGCTTTGGTATTGACCATTTTGTGCCGGAGGGTTCTTGAAAAGGGGACATAGATGGCGTATGGAATGGAATGATACGTATACGGAATACGCACATACCGTTTGTTCACATCAATCGGATCGCGAGACGTGTAAAATCGGGTTCCAACCTTCACAATCACGGCAATCAAAAACTCCATGCACGTTTCGCGGAGTTTTTGACTGTATCGGCGCAGCAAATAAATGGATAAAATCGTCGTAGGTACCAAGGTAAGCAACAGATACATTAGAAACATTGTCTTTTAACCAAAAGACAATGGTCGGTTTAAGGTCGTTCGAAGCTCGTCGTGAGCGACTTGACCGAACTTCAAGGTCACTCGCCAAAGAAGCTTTGCTTCTGAGGAGCTTCAAGGTCGTTCCAGTTGATTTTGGATGTACTCTTCCTTTGCGGGTAACAGAACCATATTCGACGTTGGATCGTATACATAGGCGAGTTTGTCAAATTCCTCTTCTGTGAGTGGACCTTCGTTCAAGTCCAACAATCCCCATGCTGGTGCTTTTACCATCTTTTTTCCAGGATACATGAGGTGGAACATCGTTTTTTGAAGTTCTTTAGCGGATTCGTAGAGATGACTCACACCGGCTTCGCGGTCAGACCACGAAAAACTGCAATGAGAAGCACAACAAAAAACGGTCGCCCAAAAGATATAATACGTTGTATCCTCGTGCGTTTGAATCTTAACGCGGTGTGCGGCTGGATAAGGTTCATTCGTATAATCACGCATACACCATGGACATCTCCGCTCTTTCTCTTCGAAATGTTTGGCGCGTTTGTAGATATCGTATGTTTTAGAATTAGACGTAACAACAACCACCGATGCGTTGTTTTTGTCTTTAAATTGGTATCTCGGTTCTTCAGGGGACGTTCCGTAACTAGGAGTCGTCACATGAAATATTTCATGCAGTTTGATCCTTGAAGGCGGGAGTGCGACAAAGTTGTACCTGCCTTTAAAATATTTTTCCGTGATTACTTTAGGATCAATCCCTTTAAATACGAAAATGGGTGCAAACCGAACAACAGAACTCTTCATGTTTTCCCCCAATTCCTCGTTTTAAAAAAATCAAATCAAAATTGAAGTTCGACCCTAAATCGACTCTCCAAAACGATGAACGGAAAAGAGTGCGGACATCTGGAATTGGTTTTTGGACCCATGTGGTCGTCCAAGAGTAAATATTTGGCTTTAAAAATTTCGAAATATTCTGATTTAGGAATGCGCTGTTTGCTGATCAATCACACCTTTGACGCACGAAAAGACAGTAGTGACACGGAGGACGATGGAACCTTTTCCCAGCATGGAAGTAGTAGTTTTCAATTGTCCCCTGCTATCCATAGACTCAAAGTATCCGATTTACGAAAAGTGGACGTATCGGACTACGACGCGGTTGCCATCGACGAATGTCAGTTTTTCGGAAAAGAGTTACTTGAAGAAGTCCCGGAATGGGTCAAAGAGTTGCACAAAGTCGTTATTTGTGCAGGATTGGACGGAGATGCCGAGGGAAACATGTTTGGATATTTGTTGTATCTCATCCCACACTCAGACGAAGCCAAAAAAGTCCTCGCACAGTGTACGGTATGTCTTGACGTACTGAAACGCACCGGATTCCGGGGGATTGGAGCGATCCAAGCCAATGCCCCTTTCACTGCTCTTATTACGGATGTACACAAAGAAAAGGACATCGAATCACAGATTCATGTGGGAGGCTCCGAGTCTTATACGGCGATGTGTCGCTATCATCATCAACAACATCTCAAAAAATCCTCTCTCTTAAAATAAATAAATAAATATTATTTGTAATATTTGTATTTTAACGTTTTAACGTTGTTTTACAGTCCCAACGCTCCAAAGTCCAAGGGAAGCTGAAGAACGGGTTTGTTCTTGCGTTTCAAGCGATCTCTGTTATCTTGTTGACGGTCTTGGTGTACAATCAAAACAGCAGCTACAAAAAGCAATATGATCGTAATAATAGCGACTCCATAACTCCAGGCATCGTGCATTTTGTAGAACACACAAAAAAGTGTTCGCAAAAAAAGACATAGAATGGAAGATTGTATATGTTGAATTTTACATTTTTGGAAATTTATTTCCAAAAATGTAGTATTGAAGGATGTGAATCATGTTGGCTCAGTGATAATAGAGCCATCGACGCACGATTCTGGGAGGGTTGCCAAGTGCTGGAGACGTTTTCTTTCTCGAATAAGTTTGAACAAACTAGGTCCACTTTCTCGCCGGATGAGGTTGTAGATGTTGGCATGGGTCAATTGCTTCAGGGACATTTCCTTGCCAAACCGGTTTTTGTTTCGACCTATCTCCACGCGTTTCTGGGCATACTCGGTTGTCATCCGTAGGATTTCTTGCACGCGATACGAAAGTTCGATTTCTGGGTCTATCTTTTTCCCAGATAGCTTTTGCAGCCACGAAACCACGTCTTTGCGATCTTGCTTAAAATTATCCCACAACTTCAACCCTTCCTCTTTTTGGGCTTCCGGAAGCATGTCGAAAAACGAAGTGTAGACCAAAAAGATTCGATCATCTGTCTTCTTCAAGTCCAATGCAATCTCTTGCTCGTTGTGCTCAACCCAGATGTCCGAAAAGGATTTGCTCTTGCCTTTTCTGTAAAAAATAGGGTATTTAAGCACCAATTCGCGCACATTATCCCATTTCATAGCATCATTCAACAGTTGATAGAAACGATGACGCATATTGGGATTGTTCCCACGCATCTGCACCCGTTCATGGTATGCATTGGATTGTACGCGAACAGAATCAAGGACGTTGCCCTTTTCGTCGTGTTGATACAAGATCACCGATTCGCCACAACGCTCCTCCTTGTCTTTGGAGTAGCCGTACTTCAGAAAGTCGTTGGCTTCGTCCAAATCAAACGATGGAGGCTCCACAAACGCAGAGTGGGTTGTAGAGGTGGTGTGTTCTTCCCCCACACATGGTCTTGTGTCATCTACGACATCCACGGTTCTGTAAGGACTGCCAGTGCCGTATTCCCACATCTTTTGTGGAGCCAAATCCACAATGAACCCGTCGCCAATGTCTTGTTTGGTCGCTACCAACAATTTTCGGTCCACGAGAAGGAATTGATAGCACCAAGGAGACGTAACCACGGTTTTCGGGAACAACGCTTCCCCTGAAAGTCCTCCCAACCGTTTGTAAATGTCGAGGAATCGGTCTGAGTTGCCCCATTTACTGCGCGAACAGTCCAGCCGTTTGTGCGTTGAGAAATATACAACGCTGTTGTGCTTGAAAACGCGGACGACAACGCCTTCGTAGGCTGGAACAATCGCATAATTCCCTTGAGTAAAGGTATGGCGATTGATGTACTCGTCTACGATGGAAATGTCTTGGGTTCCCGGTAAGGTCGTCAACCCATCCAACGGGGAAGTCGGTGTAAATCCAAAGGAATTGCATACCACGGTTTTTGCGTGAATATCGACGACAATACCTCTGGGAAGCCCCTTGATCTTGGGTTCCATCGTGGCGTGAATCAAATACAGTCCTTCTTCTTCATTTTGATCGAAAATAGTCCAATTATCCTCACATTCTATTCCTGCAATAGTAGCAATTTCTTGCTTGAGATCACAAAGATCGCTTTCACTTTCTTCGTTTTCAATAGTTGTTGTCGTTGCAGACTTGTGTTCTTTTTTCATTTCTCACTTTCCACTCCTCCAACTTGACATAAAATTTCAATTGTTTCCATGTAAAAATAAAATTGTTTTGGATCGTTTGGTTTTAGAAAACGATGGAAAAAGTACAAACATGTCCAATAAAAGTAGAAAAGTCCTTAGCCGTCCTTCCAAAACTCAAGGAGTGGATCCAAAGTCAAACATTTACCTTTTCAAACGATAAAAAGACGCTCTTATGTGGAATGGTGCAACAGCGCAGTGATTTTGGGAAAGAAAAATACGGTGTCCGACTTCACAGCTTCAACGGCAGGGACTCAGAACTCGACGTGCAACAAGAACTCGCCGATGGCTTGCAATACCTGTTTCAAATGAAAATGGAGGAGAAACCGATAGGTCCGGAAACCGTAGCGCTGTTCGAGGGAATGTTCGCTTTGATGGAATCAATGCTTCTTCACAAGTAATGTACATTTATAGAGATGTTTTACACATCATTTCAAGGTCATAGGTTGCTTTCCACCCCATCTCCTCATACGCTTTGGTTGCGTCCGCATAACAAACCGCCACATCTCCTGGTCGTCGTTTTGCGAATGCCATAGTAATTCGTTTGCCGCTGGCTTTGTTCATGGCTTGTACCATTTCCCACACACTGTATCCCGTTCCCGTTCCCAAATTGTAGGTGTGCACATTCTCATCGTCTTCCTTTTCAAACAATTTCAAGGCGGAAAGGTGTCCCAAGGCTAAATCGCTAACGTGAATATAATCTCGTACTCCTGTTCCGTCTTTTGTATCGTAATCGGTTCCGTATACGTTGAGGTGGTCGTAATCTTCATCATCCTCACGGATGTTGTTATGCACCACCTTTACCATATACGGCATCAGATTTTCGGGGGTTCCCTTTGTATTTTCTCGCAGTATTCCGCTCAAATCGGTTCCAACAGGGTTGAAATACCGTAAGAGAACACATTGGAACGCTGGATCGCTACTTGCAACGTCCTTAAGGATCTCTTCGATGAAATATTTGGTTTTTCCATAGGGACTTTGCGGGTTGCAGGGATGCTTTTCGTCGATAGGTAAATACTGAGGCTCTCCGTATACCGCAGCGGAAGATGAGAAGATCAGATTGTGCACGTGATGACGTTTCATTGTTTTTAGCAACGATAGAGTACACCCTATGTTGTTTTCGTAATATTTGAGCGGTTCACGCACCGATTCGCCCACGGATTTGTAAGCTGCAAAGTGAATGACCGTTTTAATGGAATATTTCTGAAAAACACGTTCTACAAACTCTTCGTCACACAAATCCCCGGATTCCAACTGTAGTGCAGCGGGATATTTCTCTTGAAGCACTTTGTAGTTGTGTACGGTGGACGTTGCAAAATTATCCACAATAACAATTTGATGTCCGGCTCGTAAAAGCTCTAAACACGTATGCGAACCGATATATCCAGCACCTCCTGTAACTAAAATTTCCATTTTTGAATGGAAATGGAAACTTTATATTGTTCAAAATGGAAGAAATACAATCAATCTTTGTCAAGAGAGATCCAATGGGGTTGCTTTCGGATACATCCAACGTAGGCATCTACGACCACATTTCTGTCAATATAGCCTCTTTCCTCGATATTTGCAATGGAACTTTGTCTGAGGAAACACTCAGTATCCGTATACAACTCTTGTTATCGGCAGAGATGGGTGGACCGACTCCGTCTTTGGCGGAATGTATTTGTATTGCTGTGCAGATCCTTGAAGCTCCTCAGAAGCAAAGCTTCCTTGGCGAGCGACTTTGAAGCTCCTTCAAAAACTGAATAATGGAAGTTTTCAAAAAAACCAAAATGGAACCTGGAATTAGTCACACGAAATCGGAAAGGATTTCACTAAAAGCTTTGTGCGTGTTGGAACCGTTTCCTTCTGGGGATATATGGGTTGTATACACGTACGTGTTGAACCGTGAAATCCAAACGCCAAAAGATACCCATGGATTGTTGATCGTTTTGGGATGTTGTCCCAATCATGATTTGGCAGAGAAAAGAGCGCGGTTGCTTACCCAAAAGACAGGACAGAGAATGGCTATCGCACAACTGGGTTGTTGGTCAGAGTTGCGGTTGCTACGCAACAAAGAAAACACGACGATGATTCATGTAGATCCAGAAGGAAAACTTGTTCAATTCGAAACGCAAGAGTTCAAACACCAACAACAGCGACGACAAGATCAATACGAGAAGGAGAAAGCGTTGCTGATAGAACAACAAATGGAAACAGATCCAACTTCCATCTCCTATTACAAACACCACTGGTTGCGGGTTATTCACAACTATGCACAAATCCAAGAAGCCAAAGAAAAATTGGAGAATGCTCAAAAGGTGTATGAAACGCGTGTGAAAGCCATCCAGACCCATTATAGTACATTCCCTGAACATGATACAGAGTGGTTGTCCAATTTAGGCGCGTTAGACTACACGCCTTCCGAAATGGAAGCCATTGAAGCAGGGTACATTTCTTTGCGCAAAGAAATTTTAAAAGATGTTAAGCCCAAATGTCCTCCGGGACTTTTAAAAAAGCAACACGCTGCTTTTAGTGCTTGGAAAAACGCAAGGGAGAAACATTCTAAAGATGAAGAAAGACTCTGTAAGGTTCTGGATACGATCGAACAACAGATAATTAAAATTGAAATGCCCGAAACAATAAACGAAGAAAAAGAGAGTATTGATAGACCTGAAACGGAAAAGTGGCATGTTGTAGGCAAGAACAGAAGACACCAAAAACGTCTCAGTAAATAATCTAACCATTTCTAAAAATTAGGGATGTATGTTGAAATAGGACAGTATGGTGTGTTTAATGGTGAAACGCTTCCTACAAAAGATTTGGGTGGCAACGATCATTACCGTGTTGTATCTACGGCTGCAAAGGTGTGGAATAAGCACACAGTGATCATGGTCGATTTGGATGCGCCCTATCCTGAAAAAGCGTACAAAGCGCCCTATTTGCATCTGTTGACTATCAATGGCTATGATGGAGCCAAGGAGACGGTTGTGCGGTATATTCCTCCTTCTCCGCCTGTGGATTCGAAACCTCATCGGTATAAAATATATCTTTTTCAACAAACACACGATATCCCGTCTCCCACCATCGACACACGGGAGCAGTTTGATGTGCACGACTTTATGCAGTATGAAGCACGTCAAGGACGTTCGTTGATTTTAGAGGACACGCGTACTTTTTACGGAGATGCGAGGTTGGGAGACCTAAGTGCGTCTCCGACCACAAAAAATGTTTTTTCTGAATACTACGAGTCAGACAAGCTTTCTGAAGAAGATTTACAGGTACTTGCAGATATATATGGCATTCCGGACGCGTTCACGCTCTCCTCTCCAGAAATCAAAGCGAAAATCAACAAAATTTTGTCGCATAAAAACTAATCTCCTTTGACTCGTTCTTGAAACAACAAAATTATGATAGAGCCGTGGAGTATGGAACCGTGGAATATATTTTTTGTGTTTTTTATTATTTATTTCGGATTGAAAATGATTCGAGGATTGTGTTGTTGCAAACGTCGATTTGATCAATGGAAAGAAGGGGACTGCGGCGGAAAAAAACCCTTTTATGTGATCATTATTGCCACAAAAGACAGCAGCGAAACGTTGACTTCACAGATCAAGTCGTTTTCAAAGACAGGAGGTACTTCGTTTGCGTTGATCATTGTCAAGGACAACGATTGCAAATCAGAGTACACACAGAAAGCCATCGAACTTGTACGATCAATGTTGAAAGACAAGGATTTGCACCCTATTTTGGCCTTCAAAACAAATTCGGAATACCAAACCCATTTTTCGGGGTTTTTCCCAGATGTGTGTATCCTCGAAGATTTCTCATCCCCTGAAGAGATGCTCGTTTATCGATGTCCTGGAGTTAAATGATCCTTAAAGATATTTAGATATACTATGTAGGCAGTAGTAACAAAGGTGAGGAGAATGGCTCAATGGGAGAGCGGTGGCGCCATGTGCAATACAGGTTATGGGTTCGAATCCCGTTTCTTCCATATAGTAACAAAGATTTCTTTCCAACAAATAAATGGACGTAATTGCTTCCGTAGCTCAGTAAGGTAGAGCGTTCGGCTCTTTTTGACCGAATTGTCGGGGGTTCGACTCCCTCCGGTAGCTTATATATGTTTTTGAACATATATGTTTTTAAACATATATTACATTTTTTTGTAGATGCTTCTACTTTTTTTGTGGATAAAGAGTTAAAGTCACAGTTATTTTTTTTTAACTTTATAGCAAAAAATATTATATGTTAAAAAATGGGCAAAGACTGTGTTCCTAAAGTTGACGGCTTCTGGCTACTTAAACAAAAGACTTTCGACAAGTGTGGTATTTTCAATACCGACCTCGTTGACCCTTCCAACATTCGCCAAGACCCTTGTTGCGTGAAGAAAGACTGTTTCGTGTTCTGCGTGGAACAGTGCTATCGTTTCGTGCTTGCCTTCTACATTCCCAAGCAAACCAACGACCCTCTTGCAATTCTGCAACCGTTCATTGGTGTGTTCGACAAGGAATACGACGAATGCGGTAACTTCAGACAATTTGTTCTGTACGTTGTGGGTGCCAACACCAATGCCACGTACAAGTTCTACGCGGTGGACTACAAAAAGAAATGCGTGAAATGCGCCAAGTACGTATGTATGCAGCCCGTGGGTAACTGGGACTGGTTCCAGCCTCGTCTTGGAACCGGTGGCACTGGAACCTCCAAAGCGTGCGACAAGTGCGACGACCCCGCAGTCACTCCCCTGCTTCCTCAGGCGGTGTGCCACGGTAGTGCAAAACGCATCAAGCAGCGCAGGGTGTGCCAGGCTCTCAGAGACTGCGAATGCCTCGACCTCACCGCGTTCACGCGTGCTCTCGAAGAGGTGCCTCCTTGCGATTTTTGCTAGACTCGAATTTCATTATATTCAATTCATTTGAATATAAAATTTGCACCATCTCACCTAAGACACAAGACTCTTAGACCCATGGTTTTTGGCTAATTCCACAAAATCTACGGTTTCTAACACGAATTTTTTAGCATCAAATCCATCAAAATAAAGTTTGGTTACCCTCAGATATTCCTCTTCGTTTTTAGGAACTAATCCTTTGCAATACTTTAGGATTTCCATCAAATATGTCTTGCGTGTTCCGTCTCTTGGATTATACTTTTTCCCTCTTGTCTTATAATGATCAGGGTTATAACGAATGAATATAACAGGAATTCCGAGGGATTGAGCAATTTCACACATTCGTCTCATATCACATTCGTATGTTTTACCGCGATGTTGATGTTCGTCCACTTCAAGCACCACAAAATGTGTATAGCAGTCAAATAAGAAATCAGGACGATAGAGTCTACCAAAACATTTTTTGAATTCTGGATGAGATTTGTCGTAAGAAATGTAGTCTTTATGTTCTGATGTATCCAACCATCGTTTTACAAGTTCTTCCTTCGCTTTTCTACGAAACTTGAAATGGTCTTCAGGATCACATTCTCGACAGAGTCCTTTGGCGTTTAAGATGTCAACAACCAGACATAAATAATTTGAACCTGCATTTTTGCACTTCCTATTGGTCAAACATATATATTTATTAGGAACGTGATCAGTACAATACTCCTGATGATTGGGTTTAAAACCAAAACTTGCAAAATTTTTACATTTTTTATATTTGCATCTTTTTCGAGGTCTTGTAATCATATCTTCAAGAACATGTTCTGCACATCGCGTTGACTGACATCCAACGTATCCATATGTACACATTTTACCACAATTTTCTTTGTCACATATTGGGTTTTTAATGTCCATCATACCACATCTTCTATGAGATGCGCAATATAATCCTCGTTTTTCGCCAGGAAAATTATTATTGCCGATTTTATCACACCCTTCATATAAACATAAACTATTTATGACATCCACCATTCTATCAATTCTATGTTCTACACAATATAATCCGCTTTTTTCTCCCAAAAAATTGTATTTTGGCATAGTTTCGCATCCTTCATAAGCACAACGTTTATTTTTCACATCTACCATTCCTACCAGTTGATGTGTTGCGCAATGCAACCCTCCTGTTTTTCCAGGATAATTGTAGCACGGAATCGTTCTACATCCATCAAACATACATTTCTTGTCTTTCACGTTGATCATCCCTTCAAGTTTGTGTTTGTTGCAATACATCCCTCTACATTCACCTGAAAAGTTGTATATAGGCTCCGTTTCGCATCCATCCGTTTTACACTTACGTCCATTCACATTTACCATTCCTTTATGTTTGTGCTCACTGCAATAGAGCGCCTTCTTTTTTCCCGGAGAGCTGAAGGATGGACGTTTTTTACAATCTTTGACACCACATTTTCCACTATTGAGTTTATTCATCCCTTCAAGTTTGTGCTTACCACAATATAATCCTTTCTTCTCATCATCGTAATTAAATCCTGCACGCGAATCGCATCCGAATATTAAACACGTTTTATGACGCACATCGATCATTTCGGGCGTTTTGTGTGCACTACAGTACCTTGATTTCTCTCCACGGAGATTATACGAGGCCTGTTTCTTACAATTTTTACAAACAGTCATATTCTTTTAATTATGCACCCCAAACAATAATAAACATATTTACAACCAAATATGTTAGGATGTGATTAGAGTCAAAAAAATGAATATTTTGTGGATCTCAACCGTTAGGAAACATGGATTCTTTGACCGTTCATCGACCCACTTACGATAATTTGAATGAAGAAGGTTATCTCATCGTAGATAACGTTTTAGATCCAACGGAATTGAAAACGGTCAAGGAAGCCATTTTAGAGGACGCTTTTGACCTTATTTTTTCTCAACAAGGTTTTGAGGTGGATCCCACAGACCCTTCTTCTGCCTCTTTATTTTTCGATCAGAAACTTAGAGCGGAAAAATTAGGACCAGAAGGGAAACGGTGTGTGTGGAGAGGAGGAAATACCCTTTACCCACTCATCACCAAGACCACAGGGATGATTCACATACATTTCAACCCCACTGTAATGGAGAATATCATCTTTAACCCCAAACTTTATGAGATTTCCAAAAACGTCAACGGCACGCCCTATTTGTCCTACATCACTGGACCTGAAAGGGTTTCCATAAAGGCAAAGGGTTCGACAATTATGCCTCAGCATATTGACGCCAATCTCTTTTATCCTAAGGTCAACTACCCCTTCCGAATCCAATCTTTCGTGGTTTTGGATATAAACACAGATCCAGCCTTCAAACTACAGCATAGCGGGACCTTGTGCATCCTTCCTTATTTTCATCGATATTGGGATTTTGCAGGGAGATTGTTTCATCCCACCAAAGGTTTTTTTAATTGCAGATTCCCCGAGGATAAATCTCGTTTTTTCCGTCTCCCTACAGGAAAGAAGTCGTTTGACAAATATTTTCTTCCTGAACTGAAGAAGTACGCGGCTTGGTACGCAGATTTCTTAGAGGGAAGGAAAGAAAAGCCAAAAAAGTTTGGTTTGGGATGGGGTTCTTTCCGAAAATTCTTTCAAATGTGCTCAGAAGAAGGAATCGCTGTTCCTTCCAACTCTAAAGGATATTTGAAAAGGATGGTTTGGAAGCCTCTCCCTCTCAAACCGGGAAGCATGGTCTTTTGGCAGCAGCATCTTCCCCATCGGTCCTTATCCAACAAGTCGAACACCACAAGGGTCGTGTCCTACTACAATCTCTTTCCGGTAGATAGAGAATGGTGGGGATCGGAAGAACAAAAATGGGTTGCCAGACAATTTGAGCGCTGCGAATTTTACTACGGGACCGATTGGAACAATTATCCGACCAACATCATCAATATCGAGGAACATAAAAGATTACAGAAGCAAGATAACCTTGGGGAGATAGCAGCCATATCTTCCTCTTCCTCTTTCCGACAGAAACTTTCTGGACAAGGGGATCATTTTGCGTGATCTCGACGAATGACTGCTGTTAATTGTTCAACGAATAATAATAAACATATTTGGTTGTAAATATGTTCCAATTAAATATCACCGGCTTTATTTCGATCAAATGGCAATTATTTCTTCCACCCGATACATTGGGTGAGATTGACGCCAAAGCGTTGGTATTTGGACATCCCCATTTGCCGTAATGATTACTATCTCTTCATTTTGTTCTATCATCAGCTCCATTTGTCCTAACACATTTTCGTACAACATCTTGGGCATTGATATCATGCTGTAAACATATGGAAATCCCGGATAATTCGAATCTGACGATGGGTATTCGTAATCAGGGAACAAAACTCTCCCCGAAGGACGATCTTCACGCATTCTAAAATCGTCCAGTAACCTCATAACTCCAACAGGTTTTGGAACTTCCACAAACACATTAAATATGTTTACCATCATTTCGTCACCAACAGTGCTATAGATTTCTATGGAAAATTCATAAAAGTCCGCTTTTTCTTCCATTTCAGCCTGGATCTCTCTTTTTTCTGCCTCTATTTGAGATTGTGGGATTTCACCAGATCGAAGAAATGGGCTTGTACCGTATCCTATTTCTTCATCGGATATCTCTATTTCCACTCTCGACTTTTTGATTTGCACCACCGGTTTTTTACCACTGATCATTTCTTTAAATCTTGGGCTTTGGCAAATTTTACGCGCATGTTTTGAGGTTCGACAAAATCGAAGAATATCGCGATGCGTTAGATTGGGGTTCGAAAGTTGAAGAAATAACAGTTCAGGCTCATACAGCAAATGTGACAGATCTCGTGCTTCCATTTTTAAATCACAACATTTTTACAAAAACACTGAACCTATTTGTTTGTAAATAGGTTCAAAAATGTTAGATACGACGTTTACGTTGTGTTTTTTGAAAAAGAGAACTCCACTCCGTTCAGAATGGACATGTATCCACAACTTCCCAACTGTCCAAGCAACGGAGAGATTTTTAGATCGGCAACATCAATCACAGGATACCCGTGGAGAAGAAACAAGACTTATCCCGACCAATGTCTGCATGCCCGAATTCTTCAAAAGGTGGTTTGTCCAAAAGAAATTAAGCACGTGCACCCATGTGCAACATGATTCTTACGACGATTCATAGAAACAACGATTAACTTATTTCTCGATCGTAGTAATGGGGTTGTTCCCATCTCGTGAGGTATTCACACGTGAGTCCGTTCTTATGACAATTTAGAAAGAAACCGATATCTTCGCCTTCAACGCCTTTTATTTGTCCACATTCTATTTTTTGATGAAACGCTGTTGATCGGACCAATGTACATCCAAACCCGGCTGTAATGCATGGTTTTCGTTTCTCAGAAAAGTCTTCAAACCCAATTACGTGGATCTTTACGAAGGGATAGGTGGAAGAATAAATACCAACACAGGGAAACAACTCCCATCGAGATGTCTTCGATATTCCTTGTATCGGAATAATATCCGAGTCATCGAACCATACAGCGTGGATCGATCCCCATTGAACCCTGTAAGGCGCCAAACAAATATCTCGAGACGTCTTCAGCAATTCAGATAATACTCCTTGTGTCGGAAGAATATCCGAGTCAACGAACCATACGGCGTCGAATTGATGCGTTTTTGCGTGATCCAATGCTATTTGTCTCTTTTCAGCTATTCGTTGTATGTTGTGACGTTCCTGAATGGAGTAATGCGGAACTGTTTTCACCAAGGCCTTGTCTTGCCAAAAGTTCTTCATTTTGTGATCCGTTTCGCGCGTGACAACAAGAATAGATAGGGCACCGTTTTGGATGAGAGCTTTATACAATTTGGGTGCGAGATCTGCATCGCGGTCGATACACACAATGGCAATTAGCACTTTGGGTGGTAGAGGTTCCACCCAAGACTCATAGTAAAAATACAAAAAAAGTGCAAATATGCAAGCCACTACAAATAGTATTGTCACTCTCATTCCATTTCCCTGACAAAGATGTTTTTTTAATACAAATTGAAAGGCGCAACAATTCATTGAAACAATGAACAATGACCTTTATTTAAACGGATATGTTGTTTGTAAAAATGGACGTAGAAATATACCAAAAAGCTATTCGTTCTCTTAAACCCGACGCCATTCTGGAAGATCAAGAAGGTGTTTCTTATCCTGTGCACAGTTTTCTTCTCTCCGCGTGTTCTCCTGTTTTTAGAGCAATGTTTCAGAGCGAAATGAAGGAGGGTTTGGAAAAAGTTATTGAAGTAAAATTTCCTCCAGAAACATTACGCTCTTTTCTTTGCACTCTCTGTGATTCTCCGGCGGAAGAAGGATCAAGCGGAAGTCCTGAAAAGGAAAAATCTGGTGAAGAAGGACCTTCTTTGGAGGAAGAACTAAGCAGGACTTTCTCATTGGTGCAATTCTACGATCACTATGAAATAGATGCCAAGCACCTTCAACGAACAATTTTGGACTATGTCACAGAGGATAACATTATGGAGGTGCTAAAAATGTATTTTGTTTTTTCCAACTCCAATGTGGATCTTCTCCATGCGTTGGTTCGAAGATTGAAGGAATATCTTACATTCAATCATAAATTAATGTTGTTTTATGAAAATTCTAAATATTGCATTGCAACACTTTCCTCTCATCAAAGACGTTTAACCGCTGCGAATAACAGTGGCATCCAAATATTTTACAATTTAATCGGAAGTTTGATTCAAGAACATGATGTGTTGTCCTGGCAGCCTATTTTGGTGGAATCGCAGGAGGAAGACAACAAAACATATTACATTGGAATGAGTATGGAAGAGAAAAGAACATTTTCTTCCGTGCATGACTTTCTACAGATTTGTGGTTTAGAAAAGGCATGGTTGC
>SDBV01000745.1_pt1 | contig 47294 bp, 75 predicted proteins | sample 2277081 | NCBI WGS metagenome assembly SDBV01 (sample SAMN10402039, study PRJNA504765) | marine sediment metagenome | isolation source: marine sediment core GS10_PC15, 223 cmbsf | place: Arctic Ocean: Southern Knipovich Ridge | collected 2010
ATTTTCGATCTGGCGATTGAGTGGGAGCGTCAAGGTATTTGTTCTGCCCTGGTGGGAACACCCGGAGAAGGGAATTGGGCGGTATATAAAAGAGGACCCGATTACGGGAGCTACTAAGATACGGTCTCCCTGGTATGATAGCGAATCTACGCTCCGGACGCCTCGTGAGATGGCAATCGACGTTGATATGGATCACGTCGGATCGGGCGAGACATTCTTCGAGTTGTCCACGATTGCCAAGCACAAGAAGTTGTTTGCAGATAAGCCTCCGATTCTAACCGGGATGCACATAGCCTTTAAGGCTGATCTGGCCACAAAGAAAATGCCGAGTGTGATCCACCGAAATCAACTGGAGTTGGTCGAGAAGCGGATGATTTTGAATGGTCCCTGGACCTTTTACACGCATTTGATCGACGGACGCCCCGATCAGACTCTCGACTACGTATTCGGGATTGATATCAGTAAGGGGATGGGAGCCAGTAACTCCGTGATCTCAGTCGGCTGTGTCCAGACTCGTACCAAAGTTGCTGAGTGGGCGAATGCTACGTTTGCCCCCTACGATTTTGCAATGGTGGTCGCGGCATCCGGTCTCTGGTTCGGGGGATCACAGCGGGGCCATCGACCGTTTATCATCTGGGAGTCGAACGGCGATCCGGGAATTTACTTCGGGAAGATGCTTGTCGTGGAGTTACAGTACCCGAATTACTATCTCGACCGCCACGTCGTCAATAAAATTCGGGCAGCGAAGCCACAGAAGTATGGCTGGCATAGTTCGGCCGAAAAGAAAGAGGAATTACTGGCGGAGTATCGGCGAGCCCTAGATCACGGTACATTTATTAACCCGTCCCTAATTTCCTTGAACGAAGCTGAAACCTATGTATATCTCCCGGGAGGCCAGATTGGTCCGGCCTATATGCAAGAGGAGAGTGCCTCCGCGAAAAAGACGCACGGCGATCGAGTGATTGCCGATGCCCTCTGTCATAAGGCTATGATGGAGTCCCATATCCAGATGACGCGAACCCTGGAACCCCCCAAGAATTCGATCGGGGGACGGTATCGGGACTTCACGCAGAAACGAACTTCAATGAAACGGAAAGAGACTTGGGACTTCCGGAACTTTCGGGGTTAGAATCCTATGAACCTATCCGCACAAACCCTCCAGGAAGCCGCAAAGAACGGGCGGCGTCGGCTCCGTAATTTCCGGGCCGCAAGGCTTATGTTTATCAAAGCCTATGCCGGTCAATACTACGATCGGAACTACGGAACGATTGGGGACGAGCCGTTGAATCTCGCGTTCACGGCGATTCGGGCACTCGTGCCTAATATCATCACACGCAATCCGAAAAGCATCGTTGGATCGGACTACCTTGAGGCCCGACAGTATGGTGAATTGATGGCCCTGGGCCTGGATTTCGCCTCGAAGAAACTCAATCTTCCGCCGATTCTACAGCGGGGTCTGGTGGACGCAATTTTCACCCTGGGCATCTTCAAGGTCGGGTGGATGGATTCCGGTTCGTCGGTTTTCTTCGGGGAATCGGCGGTTGATCCAGGGATGCTATACGTGGACACCACGGATTTCGACGACTTCACATTCGATGCCGATACCCGGCAACTCGATCGAGCATGGTTCCTCGGGGAGCGAATTCGAGTCGAACGAGATACCGTTCTGGCCTCGGGACTGTACGATAACGGCATGATCGAGCGACTCCCCTCCTCTCTGGATATGGAACTGGGGCAGTCCAAGGGAGTTCGCGGACTTTCGATGGGGCAGATGCACCACCGGGTCCGAGATAGCCTCCACGATTCAATCGATCTGTTTGAACTCTGGCTCCGGGACCCGAATGTCTTGGTGACGGTGCCCTTTACCGGTTCGACCGGGGGGCGATTCCTCCGAGAGGAGACGTTCGAGGGACCCGATGGGGGGCCGTATTCCTTTCTCACGCTGACGCCTCCAGTGCCCGATAACCCGATCCCGGTTCAACTGGCAGGGGTCTGGCACGATCTCCATACGCTGGGGAATCAGATTGCGAAGAAGGCTATGAATCAGGCCGTAGCCCAGAAGGATATTCTCGGGTACCAGCGACAGTTTGCTGACGATGCCCAGGAGATCGTGGACGCGAATAACCTGGACGTCGTGGGGATGACGGACCCCGGAAGTGCTCAGATGTTCTCCTTTGGCGGGCAGAACCCTAAAAATACGGAGATGACGGCTCAGATTCTCCAGTGGTTCGACCAATTCAGCGGGAACACGAGTATGCTCGGCGGCACGAATGTTCAGACGAACGTGGCCACCGTGGCAAATATAATGAATCAGAACGCCTCAACGGGCGTGACGTACATGCGAGACCAAGCCTACGCGGCGACGAAGGAAGTCATGCGGAAGATGGCGTGGTATCTGCATACCGATCCCCTCATTCGCCTCCCTCTTGTCCAGCGGGAATCCGTTCCGGCGGAGTATGAGATCACTCCCGAGGAAGTTCGGATGGTTCGACCGGCTCAGGTGCAGGAGACTCAGGTGTTCCTTACGCCCGAGATGCGACAGGGCGACTTCCTCGACTTTACGTTCGATATCGAGCAGGACTCGATGGCCCCGATCAACTGGCAGTTTCGTATTCAGCAGTTGAATGCCCTGGCAATCCAAGTGATTCCGGCGGCGGCTCAGGCGGCGATGATTTGCACTCAGATGGGCACGCCCTTTAGTTTCCAGAGGTTCGTGACCCGGATTGCGAAGATGATGAATATCGAGTGGATTGATGAAATCTTCCAGAGTCCCGAATTAATCGCCCAGATGGCCATGTTCTCCCGACAGGGGCCGCAGGCTCAGGACTCGAAGCCGGGCGGGTCGTCCATCGCCTCAGTCCAGCAGAACAAGGGGGCGGTTGTGGGCCGGACTCCGGACCCGGCAACGGTGCAACAGCGGCAAGTAGCTCAAGAGGGGGCAACCCCTGGAGAGGCTGCCCTACCAGTGAGGAACATCTAATCATGGCGAACGTAGGACGTGGGAAAAAGGGCCTCAAGGGTCTCAAACGGCTGCCGGACGATATTCAGGGCCTCTCGGATGAGGCAAAGCGTAAGCGAAGGCTAGAGAAAACTGTCGCTGACAAGCAACGGCGGATCAAGGCCGGGAATACGGTACGTCGAGTATCGGAGCGGGAAAAGGATAAGTTCCGGCACAAGACGGACGTTGTTCGTCGGTTACAGAGAAAAGCAGCCAACCTTCGGGCCTCCGCGAAGGAGGTCGATCGGTCCGGGACGGGGAACAAGAAAGCCGCCGCCACATTTCGACGGGCCGCGGACTTGTATCTGGAACGGGTAAAGAAGGTACGATCCCGAAAGCAGAGATAATCATGCCCCAGCTTAAAAAGATTGAAGATTACGAAGTCGATCAGGCCGTGGATACTCTTGTCCAGGCCCGAAAGATTCTGAACGACAAACGTATGCTGCCCAGAGTCCGACAGGCTTTCGCTGATAAGCAACGAGACTTGGCAGAAGCGGCTCTGGAACTAAAGGTATCCGGTAAGCAACGAGACTTGCGGGCGAAAAAGGACTGATTATGCCTCATTATTGCTATGAGTGTCCCGTGTGTGAGGAGAGGCGAGAGGTCACTCGACCAATCCGCGATTACAGACTCACAGAACGATGCGAATGTGGCGAGCCAATGAGACGAGATTTCCAAACTGAGCACAGTGCGGTTCGTGGCGATTACAACGAGCCGATTGTATCGACTTCGATGGCATTCAATACGCAGGATTTGGCGGAACATCGCCGTAGGCACCCTGGAGTTGATCTTCACGTTGATGCGGTGGGGCGGACTGCGTACCCGATATTTCGTAACTTAAGTCAAAAGCGGGCCTATATGAAGGCTCGAAACTGGGCTGACGTTAATTCATTTTTCTAACGGGTTCCTACCCCGCGAGAGCGGCAGCAACCCCAGGAGAAAACAATGCCAGACGATCCCACAGATGTTCGGACGGTGCAAGCTGCGGAGTCCCAGGATGACGCCTCAACCCTTGCAGCGGTCGAAGCGAAAATGGCGGCGATTCAGGATGTCCCTGTTGTGGACGATGATGTATCGGTGGACGATAATACATCGGTAGATACCACGAATGATGACGTGACGCCCGACCCGACAGACTCGGGGGATGACTCGCCTACGCCCGTAGACGAGAATACCACGATGCTTCCGTCTGGTCATCGGCGTGCGGCCTTAGCTCGCGGGTACACCAATGAGGAGATCGATCACCATCTTGAGACGAAGCCTGGGGATGCTCTCGTTCGATTCGGTGAACTGTATACGGAGTGGCAGGATCAGAATTCTCAGTGGTCGGAGCGTGGTCGGCAGTTGCGGCAAGTTGGGCAGGAGGCCCCGAAGCCGGAGACCCCCAACGCGACCCCGGAGGTTCTGAAGCACTATGATACAGAGGCTATGATTGCGGAGCACGGCGGAAACGAGGACCTGATTACGGCCCTCGTCGCCCCGCTCAATGCAATGGTGGACCGGGTTAATAGTGTGACGGAGAAGCTGGAGAAGTCGGAACAGTTTCTCCGGAATACGGAGCAGGATGCCCTGACCGCTGCCACGCAGGAGTTCTTCAAGGGGACGGATATGACCCCCTTCAATAAAGTCTACGGAACGGACAGGACGAGCCTGACGGACGAACAGGTCAAGAGTCGAATGGAGTTATTGCAGGAGGCAGATACGATCATCGCGGGAGCGGCCGATCATGGTCGGGGCCTCTCGGTACGAGATGCCCTGGAACGTGCCCATGTGATTGTTTCGCAGGGGACACGTGACGAGGCCATACGGCAGTCGATTCGGGACAGTATGAAGAAGCAGACGCGGACCACACAGAGTTCGCATCGTGCTTCGACTTCGGATGAACCCGATCGAGAACTCTCAGACGATGAAATAGTCACACGCACGGAAGCACGACTTCAAGCAATGAGAAACAAATAAAGATAGGAGTTCAACATGGGCGTTGCAATGGCTGACCATCTGGACCTGTTGCGGACTACGCTGAGGGACCTTCCGAAAAATAGGTTCGAGGTAATGTGGACGTACCAGCGGTACGAGTTTAACCGCATTTTCGCGGAGAAGAAACTGACGATCGACGGTGGAACGTCCATCAAGCGAAACGTCGTTCTGGATCATACGGGGCAAGCGAAGTTCCGGCAGATGTTTGACACTGACCAGACGAATGTGGCCCACGTCCACAAAGAAATTGATGTGCCGTGGACGCAACTGAGTACCCAGTATGCGTGGGATGAAGTGGAACTGCTCACGCAGATGAACTCGGCCAAGGGCTACATCTCCCTCATTAAGACCCGCGTGAACGATTCGCTGTGGGCCTGGGCCGATCTGGTCGAGGAGCGGGGCTGGCAGACGCCGACGAGTGCGACCGATAATCTGTACCCGTATGGCGTTCCGTACTACTTGAACAAGCTGACCTCCGGCGATACAACCGGTGGATTCAGTGGCAAGACGATCACCTACGGGGATGCGTCCACGGGCACGGTTTGTGCCGGTATCGATGCTGCCGCCGAGGCGAAGTGGCGGAACTGGGCTGATCTCTATACGGTTGTGGATAACGGTCTCCTGAAGAAGTTCAGGAAGGCGTTCCGGAATACCCGCTTCTATCCGCCCCGCTTTATCAACAACCCTGGCCAGGATGCGGAGACGGATCGTGTGGTCTACGCTCCGGGCGATGCCTACGACTCGCTGTGCGATTTGCTCGACAAGCGGGACGATCGTAGTACCCCGGTGGACCTCATGGGCGGAGTTCGTGTGCGAATCAACGACAATGGCGTGCCGTTTGTCAACGGGCACCCGATTGTCTACATCCCTTATCTGGACAACGATAGCCACAACCCGATTTATGCTGTGGATTGGACGAAACTTCGGGCAGTCGTTCAGGATGGCTATTGGATGAAGGAAAAGGACCCGGATAAGAGTAATTTCCAGCATACGGTCCTGGTGGTCTACGTCGATGGTCGGTGCTGCATCCTGTGTACGAACCGGCGGACGGCTGGTTTCGTGCTTCACTTGGTCAACTAAATCGGACAGGTCCTCTTACGGGTTAATCCGTAGAGACAAGGAGTTATAAAATGGTTCGAAATGCGAAGGGAACCCTGCTCGGGCATACGCTCGGGAATGTGGGTCTCCAGGAGACGCCCTCCTGGGACTTCATTTACCAGACCAGTACGGTTAAGCACCCCGACTACAACGTCGGGGATTACGTCGATACTCCGGACGGTCGCCGGTATCGTATGTGTAAGGCCGGAGCCGCAATCAGTGTTAACCGGCGTGGGGCGATCAACGGCTACATCATCCCCGGTGATTCCGGATCGGGGTATGAGGGTTCGCTCGTGTCCGCTGCGGCAGCGGGGGAGCATGTTGTTACGATCACGGATACGGCCAGTGCGGCGAATCGTCCGGTGGATTACTACGCCGGGGGTGACCTTATCGCCTTCCTGGGGACGGACTTTTTCATGTGCAAGATGGTCAAGAGTACGGTCGGCGACGGAACGTCGATTGATGTCACTCTGGACGCCTCCGTTCCGGCTGCGATCTCGGCGAGTGTTGGCATCACAGCCTATCCCTCTATCTACGGCAACTGTAAGGCCGGTATGGCCCAGTTGTCGGACTTTGAGGGCTTCGTCTGTGTCCCGGTTCGGGCGGTTGCGTCCGGGGCGTACTTCTGGGGTCAGACTCGGGGACCGACCTGGGTTACGCCGCAGGGTGGGACGTGGCCGGGCGTGTCGGCCGCGTTGCGGGATGTGTACTTCCACATCGACGGGACAATTGATCCCGCAACCATCAGGGACGTTGGCACTCTGTCGCCGCAGCGGGCCGGATACCTGCTTCACGCGGGCTCCAGTGGCAGCTACGGTGATGCTCTGATTATGCTCCAGTTGGAGTAGGAATACTCCGGGAGGCGGGCAATCGGGCTCGCCTCCCTAGAGGTAAATAGCTATGGCCGAGGACGCATTAACTTTCGTAAACCTTCAGGTTCACGTAGCCTCGCAATTAGGGGTGGCGTATTATGGTGCGGATGGACTTGGGATTGCCCAAGAACCTAGTGATAGCTATACGAAACAGGCCGTCAAGGACTACGTAAACGGCGGTATCCGGATGTTTCTGAATGATGCCCCGCCCGAGGGGTGGCGGTGTCAGCAGCCCACGGCGGAGTTGGTCTTATGGCCGACCTCCTCCAGTACGACAAATGGAGCCCCGAGTTGGGCTACTCCCTCAAGTACCGTGACGGTACACGCCAGGACTTTCCATCCATCCATGCTCGGACACAAATTGAAGTTCACGGTAACGAGCACGGCCAATGGTACACCCACTTACACGGCAGCAAATGCCACGACCGTAATTGTGACGGACGATGCAATCTTCTCTGGTGTCTTCGCGGTGGGACAGACCATCACCTTTTCGGCGACCAGCAACAGTTATACAGTCAACACCATCACGAACACCACGACGGTCATCGTCGATGGTGATGCCAGTGGCGAAGCGGATGGGGATACCGTCACGATCACTCGTGATTACGTTATCACAACGGTCACGAGTGCTCTGGTTGTGGTGGTCACGGGCAATGCGAACGGAGAGGGCGATGACGCGACCGTGACCGTGACGGCGGATGGAAACTACACTCTCCCGAGTACATTCGGTGGGGAGTACCTGGGACCAATTGGGTACGCGGCCGGATCAAATCCGGGGGCCTCGATTGCGTGGCGTTCGGAAGGGATGATCCGGAGATTGCGAGAGAATGTAACCTCGCAGACCGGTTATCCCTCGGTTGCCGCCATTCGGAAAATGGACGCGACCAATGTTGCTCGGCGATGGGAGATGCTCGTTTACCCCACCCCGGCTGCTGACCGCACGGTAGAGTTTCCGTATGAGTTGTACTTTACGGCTCTGTCCGCTGACGGGGACCTGCACCCTGCCGGGGCGAACTACGATGAAACAATCATGGCAGCGTGCGAAGCCTACGCGGAACTCAAGGGAGCAGATAATATGGTGGGGCGAACACAGTATTACCGACAGTTTGCTCTCCCCGCCGCTCATCGACGAAATCAACGAAGTGCCCCCCGGAATCTCGGGAATATGCTGACTCGACAGAGACGCCATCGTAATTGGCAGGACTGGCGTGATGGATACAATCGACCCGACGTGACAACCCCCTAACGGAGAAAACTGATGAATGAAGGCAATCTTCTCAAGCGACTCGAAGGTCTCATTACTGGTGACGGGTTCTGGCGTGATGTCCCGATTAACCTGCGGGAGGCATTCTTGCACTCTGACGGGGGTACACTCACCACAACGACCTCTACCGATCCCGGATTTGCGATGGTCGGTACGAATACCCTCGTCCTGACTTGGGCCGCAACCAAGGTTGTAAAGGGGGCCTTACAGTTTCAGGTGCCCGGGGACTACGATGAGACTTTGGATGAGTTGTCCGTGTGGGTATATGCCAGTTGTACCGACACCCCGACCGTGACGGTCGAGGCGTTTGTCGCCAGTGCTTCGACCACCGATCTGGCCCCCGATGCGATTTCTGCCCTGGCGACCGCCTATGCCTGGAAAGAAATCAATCTGGACGGCAATAGCCTGCTGGCGAATGACATCGTGACGTTGACATTCGTGCCCGGCACCCATGCTTCCAATGCCGTTAATTTCGCCGCTGTGAAACTGCGTTACCGTGGCGATCTGGTTATCTATGATGCGGACGAGCGGAGTTCGGGAACACCTGCGTAGGAGACAATCATGCCGGTTCAACCGATTGACCTGATTTTCCCCCTGCGGGGTCTGGATGAAGCCTGGGCGTATGGACGCCAGCCCGAGGGGACCAGTCCGGACTGCCAGAACGTCATCCCGTTCGACGCGATCGACTCACGGGCTCGTGGTGGACAGCGATGGGGGCTGAGTAAATACTACCCAGCCTTGCATAACAGCACGAATGCCATTCAGCGAATCTCGTCCATTGCTTCGGTTGTTATTGGGACGAGCCATCCAGTGGATGCCTTTACCCAGGCAAACGGGGTCCTGGACGATACAGATTGGCATATTATAGAGCAAGCTTCCGGTCCTAGCCGGTGGATTGTTAGTGCAACCCATCCCCGTATTGTCAATAATAAGATTCATATCGATGAGACGGATCAAGGGTTTCATGCGGGGATAAGCAAGTTGGCAACTCTTGTCTCGGCGAATTACGAACTAACCGCAAATGTTTCGATTGTCCTTCGGGTTGAGGATGCGTCTGCTTTACTTGGATTTCGTGTTCGTGTGCCCATATCTTACCCCTCCACTCCGGGTGGAGGGGGGCAGGGTACAGTTCAGATTGTTTGGACTACGGATAACCCAAACGCATGGGATTTGAATGTGACACTCGGGGGCTCTACTCTGGTCGTGCCAATGACTCCGGGATCAAATGATTATAAGGACCCGACGTGGTGGGAAACGGAGCGAGAGCTTAAATTGGTTGTTTTCGGACACGTAATGAACCTGTATGTTGACGGTACACTGCTCTACACAAGTAGAGAAGCCGGGGACCCGACTCAGGTTGGCGTTGGGTTTTTGCTTCTCGGGGGAGATTTGGATAGTGACGCGACCCTCGATAACTTCGCTTTCACGAGCTATAGTGAATCCGAACGAGATTATCGACTCATTGTCGTCTCCGGGGGGGACATCTACGCAGGTCGGCCGTCTGAAATTCTCACCGCTGCAACCAGCGGAACCAATGTCCTTGCTACAAGTGGTCGCGTAGATATGCAGTCCTTGTATGGTAATATGTATTTCTGCGATGGGAATGCCTCAAAATACCCCCTCTGGACCGCTGATACGAACACCGTGAGTGCCTGGACAGCCAGTGTAACGGCCGGTGTTTTACCCTGTTCGGCCACGAGTACGAATACTACTTACGCTATTGCAACAGCCGATGCTGGTACCAAGGTATTTACCTATACCGGTGATCTGACCAGTGTGATCTCAGTTAACGATCATATCGAGATTTCGGGATCGGATGACAACGATAGCATATATAGTGTCTCCGCAATCTCCTACTCCGATCCTACGACCTCGATCACGGTTCGGCAGACGGTGGTGGATTCAGCCGCAAGCGGGGATATACAGTTAGCTGACCTGGGATGCCGATATATTAAGCGGTATCGAGGTCGTATTATCATGGCCGGGCTCCCAAATGATTCGCAAAACTGGTTCATGTCCGCCGCTGACGATCCGTTGGACTGGGATTACGGGGCAACCGTCTCGGCTACGATGGCCGTCGCGGGGAACAACACAGACGCGGGTAAATGCCCCGATATCATTACTTGTCTGGCTCCATACTCCGATGACCTCATGTTTATTGGGGGCGATCATACCATATGGATGATGCGGGGTGATCCCGCTGATAAAGGGCGGATTGATAACATCAGCTACCAGACGGGTATCTCTGGACCGGACGCCTACGCCTTTGATCCGAATGGCATATTCTATTTTCATGGGTCAGGTACAATCTGGCGTATGGCTCCCACGGGAGTTCCCGAGCCTCTCTCTCGAAATCGACTCGATGCAATTTTCGGGGCGATCGATCTGACTGAGAACACGGTGCATCTTGCTTGGGATAATAAACAGCATGGTTTGTTGATCTTCGTGGTTCCACGAGTAGAGGGAGCAACGACTCACTACTTCTGGGATGAGCGAACGGATAGCTTTTGGAAGATTGCGTTTCCGGACGCTCAGGGACCGACAACTGTACATGCCTTCGATGGGGATAAGCCCGATGACAACGCGGTCCTCCTTGGCGGATGGGGCGGATACATCCGACAGGTCGATACGTCCGTAACAGACGACGACGGGACGGCGATTAGTTCGTATGTCCTCTACCCCCCGATTGCAATGGGCGGACCACTGAAAAATACCCGGATCAATAGCATCACAGCGGTCCTCGATGAGGACTCCGATGCTGTGGTGTTGACACTATACGCTGAAGATACCGTACAGCAGGCAATTGAATCGTCCTCGATTCGGGCGGCACGGTCGCTCTCCGCAGGACGCACCACAATCATTAATCGAGTATCCGGTAATGCCATTATGGTAAAACTCTCGAACTCGATCGATGAGACCACCTGGGCAGTTGAACATCTGGTTGCAAATGTCGAAGTAACCGGTCATACCAGAAAGAAGCAGCTATAATGGCCCTGGATCGAGTACCCCATCTCGATACGCGGACTCGCCGAGCAATCGATGGGCTGGGCTCTAATTTCGTCCCATATATCGGAGCAGAGGCGAATGTTGATCTGGGGTCCGTTACGCTCACGACAACGGGATTAGCGACTTTCGGTAATCTCACGGTCGATACGCTCAACTTTAACGGGAATGTAATTTCCGACAGCGGGGGGACCATCAGTTTCAACGGGGATCATATCTCATCCATCGGAACTACAACCGCAGAGCAACTGACCTCTACTGATGACATCACGATGCAGGGACATCTTCTGACGATGGGGGATGCCGGTGCGGTGACTGACACGGTGCTGTCTTTCGTGAGTTCGGGTAACTCTACGACGATTACCTATGATCAGAGTGAGGATGCGTTTGATATAGGAGGCTCCACCGGAATTCTTTTGACGACGGGAACGATCCAAGTTGCGAAGATTGAATTCACTAATACCAGCAATCACATTGTTAAGAATGCTGGGAACGATATAGTTATCACGGCATTGGGGGATATCGATCTGATCGCGGGGGGAAGTGTCAATTTTGATAACAACAATCTGTCGAATGGGGGGGTTGGGAACTTCAGCAGTCTGGTTGTATCGGGGAATGTTACTGCCGCTACAGGTCTCGGAACCTTTCAGAATGCCACTGTAACCGGGACCCTTACGGTTGGTAATGTCGGAGCAGGTAACTATATGACCATCAACTCCACCGGGGACCAGATATTTTATGGGACCGGTGGAATAGTTTTTGGTGAGATTTCCGTCAAAGATAACGCGGCACCCATGACACTGAACAGTGCAGCAAAAGTTCAAGTGACGGTATTTGACACCGATGGGGTAAGTAATCGTACCACGCCAAGCCATGCCAACGATCATATCACAATTGATCTAGCGGGGATGTATCATGTCAAGGTGTGCATAACTGCCCAGAATAACGCGGCACAGTCCCATAAAATTGAGATGAGTATATGGAAAAATAACGGGACGGTTGCTCTTAATAATGTTACGGCCCATCGGAATCTATCAGGCGGGTCAACCGACGTGGGTTCTATATCTATCTGTGGGATCATCGATTGTGCAATAAATGACACCATAGAACTTTGGGCAGACACGAGTGATGCTGCGGATCGTAGCATCACGATTGAGGATGTAACGCTATCTCTCGTACAAGTAGGCGGGACGTAAGGAGTACACAATGCCACTTCAATTCGCAGGAGGATACACCGCTCGAACTGATCGGGGAGAAACTGCTTTCCAACAGCAGTCTCGTCGGCAACAGCAGGTCCAGGATATCATCGGCCAGATGCAGGCTGCTCAGAATAAGGCCAATCAGGCAAATGAGCAGCGGTATCAGCAGATTCTCGGGCAGTACGCCAACCTTGGTCAAGCCGGTCGGGCGAGGATTGAGGAGCAGACCACACGCCGTCAAGCTGCGGCTACCCAGAACCTTGTTTCGCGGGGTCTTGGCAATACTACAATCACCTCAGCAGTTGAACGGGGAATTGGCCGCGATGCCGAAATCTCCCGGCAGGAACTTGATGAACGGGTGGCCGTGCAGAAGGCAGGCGTCATGGAGCGACGGACTGATACCGGTCCCGATCTCGGGATGTTTGCCAATCTATTGCAACAGGCTGGCCAGCAACAGGCCCCCGCCCGAGCGACTATTACTCGGATGGGAGCGAATGCTCAGGCAGGACTGACCGGCACCGGCTCTCTGGGGATCATTGGGCGACATCGAGCCGCACAGGCCCGGGGTCAAGAGCTACAACTGGCCCGAGCGAGGGGCGGTCGATAATGCCTATCACTGTACGACATACTCCAGTCGGGACTCTGGGCCGACTGGCGACGATGGCCGGGCAGGCCCGGGGGTCTCAGATTCAGGCCGACCGCGATCTGCAACTGACGAGCCTTGCGATGGCGGCTCAGGACCGATCCGCTCAGATCGGGCTGGCGGCTCGGAACCGCACCTTTGGCCTCCAGCGGGCAGCCGCTACCCAGGTGGCCCGGCAGCGGAGCGGGGACGCTGACTTCCAGAAGCAGCGGCGGTCACTTCAACAGTTCGTGTCCGAGGCCGATGAGGCCGGTATCTATACAAAGGCCCAGATCAAGCAGGCGGGTCTGTTCGCCGATCTCGGAGATGATCGGACAGTCCGTGGTATCCTCAGTCGGATAAGCGAGCCCTCGGCTCAGCGAAAGGAACTCACCGAACAGCGGAAGGCTCTCACTGAGCTTGAGAAGGGGGCCGTGGGCGAACTCCAGAAGCAACTGGACACGGTGTCAAAGACCCTGGGGCAGCGGTATACGCCGGGAATCCAGAAGCTCCTCCGGGAACGACCGGAGTTTATGGAGACGGTCTCCCCAGAGACGCAAGAGCAACTCGGTCTCCAGCAGCAGCTTGAGGAACAGATTGCGGATGTACGACAGCGGATTGCTGGGCAGAAGCAGTTACTCCGGATCGGGGTCTCTGTTCCCCAGCAGCTTGCTGCTCAAGATAGACAGCAGGCGGCCTTTGCTCGACAAGAGGCTTCCGCCCAACAGCGAATTGAGAGTCGGGCCGGAAGGCTGACCGACCGGCAGGAGCTTGCTCTTGATCTCCTCCGTGATCCCGAGAAAGCTCAGCGTAGTCGCCTTTACGCGGAGATTACTCGGCTCTCAAAAACCCTCGGACAGTTTAAGGATGAGGGTGATAAAGATCATGCTGAGCGAGTCCTGCAAGTTCGGAGTCAAATCCGACTCCTCGAACTCGATGCCAATAAATCTTTCGCCCGTGAGACTCAGAAAGTGGGGGAGTTCCTCGGGCAAGATCAGGCCGAGGTAACCCCAATCGTAACGGATGCCGTTGGGGGACGATGGCGTTTCACGGGTCGATACCAGAATGGCAAGCCCCTCTATGAGGAAATTGAATAATGCCCCGATTCGCAACCCTCGATGAGATTCAACGTCCGAAGCGACGAGAGGCTACTCTGGATGAGATCAACCAGACCCTCGCGGCTACGGCTCGAATGGGCCAGACCTGGGCACAAGAAGGCATCAACGACCGGAGTGTCGATGTCTCCAACTACATGCACCGGGCCGGTGAGCGAATCCAGCAATACCAGCAGGCCCGTCAGGACCTCGGAGCAACCCGTCTCACCGCGAATGAACAGGTGGCGATCGTTGATGCCTACCGGCAGGCAGCGGGTCTCCAGCCCGAGGGGTACTACCTGACTGCTGAAGGGGCAGCGGTCCCCAAGGATCGGTTCGCGGAAATTCGCCGGAAGCGGACGGAGGACGATGCCTGGGCCAACTTCAAATCAAACCTGTCAGAGACGGTCCTACAGAATGGTGCCGGTATCCGAGCAGCCCAGGCGAAAATCACCGATAGCCTGGGAATCACTGAGGGGGCTGTCGGCAACGCCGCACGGGAGAGCGAGGAGGTCTCGCGGATTCTACAGCCCCTCGGGGGCAAGAGCGGGTTCGCGGGGCAGGCTGTGGGGAACGTGATGAACCTGTTCCTGGCCGGGACTACCGCGGCTCCAGCCATGTTCGCCACCTCGACGGCCGGGTCCACCTTCCTTGATGTCGCCCAGCGACGAGCAGAAGGCCAGGAAATTTCACCGTACACGGAATGGACCGCTGCTATTGCCAACGCCGCTGTGGAGTATGCGTTGGAGTCGTTTGGCCAATCGGTTGCCCGGAGGGCCGGAGCGAAGCTGGCGGGGCGTATAAGCGGTTTACACAGTGCAATTGCCGCCAACGGGGTCCGGGGTGGTGTTCGTACTGCCGCAGCAACGCTGGCCGGTCTGGGGATCGAGCAGGCCGGTTCGGCCCTGGAGGGTGCCGCTGAGGAGGGCATTACCCAGGTCCTCCAGAACACGATCAAGCGACTCTCCTACGCCGACGAGCAGGGTATCTTCGAGGACGTGGGCCGGGCAGCCCTCCAGGGAGCGGTGATGCCCTTCCTGGCCTCGGGGCCGATGGCCGCGATCCAATACGGGAAGGCCGGGAAGCCGGGGGCTCCGACTGATATCCCCCTGAGTTCGGACGCCGGGGAGCAGGCCCTTCAGAACCGGCCGCTGGAGCATCTGGCGGCGGTAGAGGAGGCAGTGAAGTCCGAAGGTCGATTGCCGGTGCCCTTGCAGCGATCTCTCCCCGACGAGGCTGATCTCCCGGCCCTGGACGATGATATTGATTTCAAGCGATCCGATTTGATGGACAAGTGGATTGGTGACCGGCAAGTGGCGGAGACAACCGCCGTAATCAATGCCCAGAACCACCGGGCTGATCTGAAGAATCAACTCCGGGACGGGGAGCAACTCGATCATGTGAATGATGCGATCACGCTCTATGTTGACATGAAAGAGAATTCGGACGAGTATACGGCCGAGGCTATTCAGCAGTTGTCTCCGGAACATCAGGCGATTGTGGAGCGAGCCATGTCACTCTCCCCCGATCAGCAGGTGTTTGCCGAACAGATCATCGCGGAGAACCGCTCTCAGGGCATCGAGGCGAAAGAGGCCGGGGTCATCCAGAACTTCAAAGAGAACTACCTCGCCCGTCTTTGGGGGAAAGGCACCCGCACCAGCAAGGGGCAAGCCAAGTTCACAATTTCCACCGCCCGAGCCCGACAGCGTACTCTGCCCTCCATCCTCGAAGGCTGGAAACGGGGTCTTGAGTTGGAAGTCCCGGGGGCGATTGAAGCACAGATGATCGGAAAGCAGCAAATTGCCCAGGTGATTCACGATCGGAATCTTATCGCCCTAGGCAAGAAGTCGGGCGTCTTTAGTAACGCCCGTACCGACAAGCACTCTCATCTCGTCAAGCATCCGAATTTTGCTACATGGGAGCCCAAGGCAAAAGGTCCGGCCGGGGAAACGGAAGTCTTTGGGAAGGATGTGTTCGTAACTCCGGATGGGGTGACGATGGTCCGATCTCCCGTTTACGCAAACGAGAAAACCGCAAGGTTCCTCAATAACGCCCTGGGTTCTTCGGACCTCTATAATGTTCCGGGGGTCGGGACAATCCTCAAATACAATCAGATCATCAAGCATACAATTCTCACGACCTCGGGTTTTCATTATGTGGCATTTGCACGCTCCTTCATGCTGGCCTCGCGGGGTGTCCGCCCGATCAAAGCGTACTTTGAGGGGCAGCGGCTTCTCCAGGGGAAGGACCCCTATACGATGGAGTTAATCCACGGCGGGATGACGGTCGGATTGTCCCAGGATATCGATATGGCGGTCCAGAACGAATCGACAGCGATCGGGGAGATAATCGATAAAGTTCCGATGGCCTCCGATGTCCGTAAGGCGTTGCGGGGACTCAGCAAGGCGAACACTAAATTCCTGTTCGGAAAGGTCGGCCCCTATCTGAAAGTCCAGGCAGCGGTTCTGGAGTTCAAACACCAACTCAAGAAGCAGGACACGGCCCTCCGGGAAGGACGAGTCTCTCGCCGGGAGATCGTTCATAACGTAGCGAACCTGATGAATGATGACTTCGGAGGGCTTAATCTTCAGCGGATGGGGCGGAATCCAACGATCCAAGCGATCCATCGAGCGATCTCCCTCGCCCCCGACTGGACCGAATCAAATGTCCGATCGATGGTAAAAGCCTTCAAGGGCGGGCATGAGGGTCAGGTATACCGGGCATTGTGGGGGCGGGTACTGATGAAGGGCCTCGGAGCAACCATCGTATCGAACCTCCTCCTCGCTGGAATCGATGAGGATAAGACTTTCTTCGAGCGATACAAAGCAGCCTGGGAGTCGGGGAACCTCCGCTGGTTGGACGTAGATATAACACCCCTGCTCAAGCGATTCGGTGGACAGTCCCCGAGTCGTAAATACTTCAGCATCCTGGGGCACCTCCGGGACCCGGTTAAGTTTATTACCCATACCGGACGATCCCTGAAGGGGAAAAGCAGCGTGATCGGCCGGATGACCCTCGATGCTCTCACCGGACGAGACTGGCGGGGACGGGAGTTCACGACAATCGGGGAGCTTATGCGGAACGGCGAGACCACCAAGCCGGTTCCCTTTAGTGGCGGGGAGTTGCTCCCGAGTCAGTACCCCTCGTTTATTCTGAAGCAGGCCGAACTCTCAACCCCAATTCAGGTCCAGGCGGCGATCCAACGCTTCCGAGGGGAGATCGACACCTTCGATATGATTACCCGAAGTCTCGGGGTTCCGACCTCGACGGTCAGGCCCCCGAAACGCACGAGGCGAAAGCGACAGACAAGACAGAAACGGAGGAAATGACATGAGCGACCAGGACGGTCGAAAGATGGAACTCGTGGCCGAGGTAACGGTCCAGCGGTTCTTTACCCACTACCTCGAAGAAGTGTTTCCCCAGCAACTACAGGCAGCGATCACGGCCCACAATCGGGACGTGACCGCCCATAAGCAGCAGATTCAAGACGTGGTACGGGCCGAGTCCTCACGAGTCAAGCTCTGGATTCTTAGCCTGATCTTCGCCGGGGGTATCGGTGGCGGTGTCGGCCTCGCCCGAGTCCTTGGATTCCTCACTCGGAGCTGAGAGGAGGCATTTGGCTGCCCCGGCGGAGATGGGGATACCTGCTTCCCAGTAAATACGAACCAACGCCTCTTGGTTCTCAAGACGGGGATAATACGCTTGTTGTCGCCGGGCAGTTTCCAAACGAATCTGTGCATTTTGAAGTTGTGCCCGGGAGATAAGCCGAAACAATCCTTGATTTTCCCAGAGCCATATCCCATCTTTTCGGAGGAAATTAGCCAGGTAGTTTTCAGAAAACTTCCCTAATATACCGATCCAAGGCTTATTGCCCCGAATGGCCCCAATTACAATTTCGTGATATTCATGGGAATTACTCATGCTCTCTCCCTCGCTATGCACGCCTGCTCCGGGTTATCGCCATTGTAGATAGAGTACGCCTCGCCCCCCACCCCCACGTAGTCGACCCAGGGGATTCTCTCGAGGAGCCATGTCCGGAATACGTGTCGATGATCGTCCGCGGTCACAGCGACGAGCCATGTCCGCCCGTGGACAGACGTAACGGACACGATCCACCCCGGGGCTGGTGACGGGGAAAGCGGCTTGAAGCCCCCCGCCACCAGCACTGTGCCGTTATGACACGCCCGAGCGATTGCATACTGCCCTATGCTCTCGCAGATAAAGCGAATCAACTGTGTCCGGGTTTCGATCCTCTGCATTAGCCGTTCGCAATCCCCGCCCGGATGAACATGGACTGGACAGCCACGAACATAGCTGCGACTCCTTGGGAGAGGGTCAACTCCCCCGAGGCCCAGGCCACGACGGCCGTAAGGACAGCGATCGTGCCCAGGATGTAGGTTTTCTTACCGCGGATGGCGTCTCGTATGGCGTTCAGCATGGATTCATTCTCCTGTAGTCAAATCAGCCCGGCAAGCATCGGGACGACAGCTTGCAGGAGCTTGAGAGCTTGAATGCCGAAGTTTGCCTCGACATATGCTTGCACTTCAGCCTGTTTCAGGTCCTTTGCAAGCTCCGAGAAGTGGAGCTTCTGCACATCCGTCAGCGGGACGGTCGGGGTACTGTCGTGGTCCATCAATTCATCAAAGCTCATGGGGCTCTCCTTTATGTGGCATGTTCGTCCAGACAGATTGCTATTGCACGGGCATCTTCGAAGCTATAGGCTGCAATGCAGAATTCATTATCGGAATCGGCCCGCTGGACGTAGAAATAAACCTGTCCGGACGTTTCTCGCTTCTCGGTTACAAGCCAATAACCATATTGTTTTACGGCAATTTTGGCCATGATCCTCTCCTTACTTGATGGTTCCGATGGCGGTCTTGGCCGACGATTCGAGGTACGATTTCCATTGCACCCCGATATCAGCCCGGTAGATCGAGAAGGTCTTACCCTGCTCGCTGATCTGAATGATGTAATTCAGGTTGTCGATCGTCACCTCATAGAGATTCGCCCGCCGCCGTTCCTGCTCCGCATAGTTGGCAAGGTGGGCCTTGAGGCTGGTCACGACGCTCTGGGCGAGGGCCTTAGCGGCCTCTGGCTTAATCGACCCGTCCTGAGCCAGTTGGGCTATCCCTTTGCCCACAGCGTCCAGCATGTCATCCTGGCGGGCCGCTGTGCCTGCCACGACGGCCACGTTAAACGCCTCGACCCCCTTCTTTGCCTCCCGGGCAGCCGCGATTACGTTGTCGTGCGTCAGGACATCGTAGGCGAGACCGGCCCGCCCACACCCGCCACACATGCACGTCAGCAACAGTCCAACAATCAACTTGCTCATGTCACTCTCCTATCTACGATAGCCTTTACCGTTAATCACCACATGGTGTTTGAACACTCGTACCGGGTACAGGTCAAAATAACCACTTTTCTTAATATACCCGAATGCAAATCCCTGGCACCAGCCCAAGGGTGCCCGCGACTCCGTATAGGGTTGGTCGATCTTGCCCAGGAGCCCGATTGAAAAGCCAACGTGCGTCTCGTAGGCATCCTTACTCTGGAAAGTTTGGAATCTATGAGTATGTCCGAACACACAGGTCCCGTAGATACCTGCCATTTTCTTCGCGGTGTACTCCGTGGCGTAGAAGCCGTGGAGGACTCTCAGATGTCCAAACTTCAGCACGCCCTTACGGGGGTGATACGGGATCAGGGGGATGCCCAGCTTCTCCAGGTGGAGGTTCTCCCGGAGGTCCATCATCGTTCGCAGGCGTTCACTGCTCAAGCCAATTCGACGTAATCGCTCCTCATGATTCCCCTCCATATAGTGCGTGATGCCGAAGTCCCGGAGGGCTTTCTCGGTCATCTTGAATTCTTTGAGGAGACTTACCTTGCCCTCATTGTCGAAGTTTGATACCTGATCGACCGTCATCCAGTCCCCGCCCGCGACCCGGATATGGGGCTTGAAGTCCGCCAGGAAGTCCAGAACGAGTTTGTCCATCCGGGGATCGTGGTAGGGGGCGTGTCTATCGAAACCCAGGAAGAAACGTTTATACGTCTGGATGGCGGGCATTAGGCTCCCCCGCATTGATGGAACAAGTTAAAGCGTAATTCTGTAACCGGGTAATTGAACAAATATCCGTTTGGGGAGAAACCCTTGAAATCGAGCCCCAACCAGATAGCTAAAGCGATTTCGGCCCGTGCTCCGGTACTCTGTCGCCAGCCCGGTAAGAGGATTAGACCGTCTCCCTGTTCTTTATCGAGGTTAATAATAGCCGTACAGTCCCGGCGAACAATGTTTTTTACAAATTCCGGGTCGGTGGCTTCCGCTGCCGAAACACCAATCGGGTCCGCAACCGGATCAATCCCCGCTGCTCGATCTGCCTCGGCAGGGCTGATTACATTTAGACCCTGACTCCGAGCATGTCTTGCCGCTTCATCGAAAGCCGGGAAGTTATAGAGAGGCAGCCCTCTCATCGGACCTGCGATGTAGAAGGTCGGGGGATCGGGTTCGGCATCAGGTTCCGGGTCAGGAGCTTCCTCGACAGCCTTAATCAATGATGGGTCCGACACCGAGATCACATCTGAGCTTTGTACTTCTGAAAAAGCGGAATAGTCGATGGCGTAAAGCGAGTCCGCCGGTATAAGATACCGAGTAGTCAACTTCGCGTAGTGGGGCATGTCATCGATACTCGGGTCCATGCGACCGGCTTTAATTTCCTCCTCGAAATGAAGAATGAAACCGGCGTTCGTTCGAATTGCGGCGGCATGATCTTCGTCGGTTAGACCAAGTTGAAGTCCGATCAGATGACGATACAGAGAAGCGATACACTCACTAATCGGTATACCCTTTTCATAGTTCCGAGCCCCATATTTTTCGGCCCCTTTGGCTAACCAAGCTCCCTCACGGAGATTAGCGTGCGGGGAGATTAGGTCCGGTCGGGGCTTAAACTCCCCGCGATCACGAACCGCCCCAGTCGAAAAGGTTCTACGTTGCCCGCTATCTTTCATCTTCGGTGGTTCCATTGATGTTTCTCCCGTGCCAGTTCCTACAATTTTTTCGTTGGCGTTCTGCGAATTCCGGATTTCGTCGTCGGAGGTCTTTTTCATAACAGGACCGACAGAATCCACGGGCGTAGGCAAGCCCATGTCCACAATTTGCCGGTTTCGGGGGGCGTTGCGAAGCATGGAGTGCCATATGACATTTATGACACAGCCATCGAACTTCAAGGGGTCTCGAATAATCCGCATGATGGGCCTCAACCATCTTTTCACTACCACAGTTCTTACATGGCTCCCGAATCAATTGCCCCCTATGAACGGCTCGAAAAACCCTTTTAACGGCGGCATTCCGCAGGGGCATCTTTGGGTCCCTTCCATTCTGCGTCATTTTCGAGAGTTACTTTGAATAGTACATCTCCGGCCGTATGGTATATAACGACACCCTCCGGGTTCATAAACCCGGGGGCTGCTCTACTGCCGTATTTCTTGAGGCCCTGGCAGACCTTCGCAATCTCCCAGGTATCCGGGGTGAGACTGTGCTGTAGAACAGGAACTACGTGACAGCACAGAGGCGGAACCATTGCGTTCTCGGCATAGGGAAACTGAGACTGCCATTTCCCAATCCACCGACGGACATTAAACAGGCTGAATCGCCGATGATCCAGACCATACTTCCGGGCAATCTTCTGCCCCCACCACTCGCCGAAGTGCAGTCCCGGACCGAGTTGCCGAAGTTCCTCCTCGTGTTCCGCAGTCCAGGCCGCAAAGCCGAAGTTTTCACTCCCGTTTAGAAGATATCGATTCCGACTTCCGGGAATCACCCGGCCATCTTCCGTTACGAGAATCTGGGCATTCGTCCCGTCAATCTTCTCGGTAATGATTATGCTGCGATTGAGTCGGGGTATCTTTGGGAATTTTTGAAAGTCGGGTATCTTCATGTCGATCTCCTTGATAGCCACATTCTTCACAGGGATGGGTCAGGTGAGACCGGCATCCCGGATGTCTACACGGATGCTTCCGGAAGATTCGGGCATAATTCCGGTACCACTCCTCTCGATTGGTCGCTCGCTGTCGATCTCCCTTGCCGCCGTGCCAGGATTTAGACACTGCTAGACTCCATGATAGAGATGACGAAATGTTTGGAGGAATTGTCTCTCCGCGTCTTGAGGTTCCAAGAACTCGGGGACGAAGGGGAGGGGGATTGCGGAATTCCCCCACCCGATACCGGACGATGACATAAGATGAGCCGCCTCGGCCATCAGGAGTCTCCCATCTGTGCGTTTTAATAGTCCGTGCTCCCTGGCGTCGGGAATACCCCCGCAAAAACGGTTAAAAATCTTCGCCTGGAGTTGTTTTTCACGGACGGTGTACTCAGGTATCTCGGCTTTCAAAGGAGCGATGAGGTCCCCGAGATAAGCCTCTGCGGCGTCATGGAGCAAGCCGAATAGAGACATACGCTTGTCTTTGTATCGCTCTGCAACGAGCACACTATGCTGGGCGATGGAGTAGAAGTATTTACAGTGTCCGTTGTACCGACACTGTAGGGCCAGAGCATGGGCGATGTCGCCGATTAGAATCTGCTCGGGCTCAATTTGAAATGGGTTGACCATTAGCCCACCATAAGTTTCCATTACGATACTCCCATCTCTTTGGCAACATGCTCCTGAAGTCGGAGTCCGTGAACAATCCGCGTCCGGTGTCCGTTTATCAAACGACGACCCTTGTAGCAACCGGGGAATAGCATCTGAATTGAGCGATACAGCCACCCGATTGACTGGGGCTGTTCGCCGTTTTTAACCGCCCACTGTCTCCAGCAATCGTAGAGATGCTCCGCCAGGATGAAATACTCAATCCCTTCGCCCAGGGAGCAGGTGTCCTCGATAAACTCAGTGAGGGGGGTTAGCTCGCTCCGTACTCGACGGAGGACCTGTCCGTGGGTAGCGGGCAGGGTGAAGTCCCGATTCATCTGGAGACGGCGGAGCCCCTCCAGTGCCCAGAGGAGAATACCGGGGGCCTCCATCCGCAGCCGAGTCTTAAGGGTGGTGTCCTCGCGGCCCATGTAGCTGGAGAGGAATTGGATTATCAGCATCCGGGATTCGATCGTCCGGGCGAAGTCAGGGAGCCGGGGCATGACATTCGCAGCCATCGTGAAGCGAGTATATAACTTAATACAAGCCTGTGTAATGTCCCGGCCCTTCCGTTCGATCATTATTGGGTCATTCCCGGTGATTCTCTTGAGAAGATTCAGGGCCTCCGTCGCGTCGTAGTTGGTGCTCACAGATACGTCGCCAATCACCGCTGCCAGCTTCCCGAGGAAGGGGAAGATGGCGAACCGGCGAGTGTAGTCCTTGAACGATGTAGCCACCACCTGATCCTCTCCCAGCATATAGGCCAGGACCTCCAGAATTGTGCCCTTCCCCGCTCGGGTCGGCCCGAGAAACATCATGAATTTTTCCTGGGAATTATCAGGGATCAAGTTGTAGCCGAACCATTCTTGCAAGAGGGTAATCTTCAGGGAATCATCCGCGAATATCTCTTGGAGAAACGCAAGCCACTGTCCGCAGGATGCCTCGGGGTTAAAGGCGTAGGGGTAACAGGCAAGGGAGAAAAAGTGCGGAGTGGGCTCCTGGAGAATGAAGTCCTCCCCCCGCCGTGTGTATCCGGTGATGTCCAGATATCCGTTCGGGAAAATCAGAACGTGACGGGGATTGCTGGTTGCGTGAGTCTGATCCAGCCAGCAGGGAATCTCCTCGGAAGTGATTGGACAATAGGCCAGGAGAGCATCCACGATCTGATCGAGCTTCTGTTTTGTCGGATCGTAGTTGAGGAGATCGAAGCCACCCTTGGAGGAGAACTTCTTAAACTGCTTCCCGTCGAGGAATCGATAAAGCTGCTGGCGGATACCAGCCTTCTCGATCTCTTTGTAGCACTGGCCGTCATAGGCGTACCAACCTCCGTGGAAAACCCGTAGGGTGAACAAATCCTCCTTGTGGTAGGTCGCTTCCAGCCATTGTTTCGCTAGATCGAGGGGGGCGACACTGGCCAGAACATTATCAGTCTGAACTACCGTGCTGTCCTGTCGGATGAGTCCGAGGAACTGGACCTCTGTAAGTCCCTGATTTATCCACTGCCGGAGGTCTTTGACGCCCTCCGGAGGTACCATTTTGGCAATGTGCCCCACACTAGGCCGGAGGACTTCATAGGTCGCCTCCATGCCCGCGAGCCCGGCTCCGGCATCGTTCTCTCCGCAGACGATTACCTCTCGCCCAGCGACGACCTTCGCCAGCATGTCTAGCCGTCCCGTACTACTGGGACGGCCCACCGCCACGAAATTAATATCTCTCGCAGCCACCACATCGGTTGCTCCCTCGACGATGAGAACGGGATTCGGGGATGGGAGGAGAACCGACCCGGCCTCTGTCAATTCCCCCTCCGCCTTTCGGATGTGCAGATGTCCCGCTTCGCCCAGGGTCCGGGTCGCTCCGGTTTTAACCCGACAGCAAAGCACCGCCTTCGGGTCCTCGGGGTCCTCTGAGGAGACCATGCACCAGTCGGGTTTCCCGCAGATAGGACAGGGAAGATCATCGGAGGTACGGGTCCAGTTCTGAGGTCCCGCTTGGTAGGTTTTGGGTTGGCCGACTCCGTGGTGGACATGCGGAACGTAAATGAGCCCTCGCTTGGAGCCCTCTGTCATATACTTCTTCCCATTCCACTGGCGAAGCAACAACCCGATGACTCCCCCGTGCTCGTCCCGCTCCGGGAATACCCAGCAATTGTTCCGGAGCATGTACCCGACCTCCAGAGCGGATATCGCAGCGGTGCTCACCTGCAACTGCTCTGCAAGTTTCTCCAGGAGAACCGGAAGAACATTGCTCTGATAGAGAACTAATTGTCCTGCGAGGGTTTTCTTCATCCGCCCAGCCTATGTTAGAGAATAAAAGCAGGTACGGCCTACTCCAGAACAGGTGCCTCTGTTTCAGCCGTCCTGCTACCGAGATTTGCTAGAACGGGATTTTAATGTCCTCCAGGGTTGCATTCTTGATCTTCCCCCATTCTTCGAGGGTGATGTTATCGGTATCGGCGGCGATCTTATCTCGATTCGTCGTCCAATAGTCATCGAGGACCTTTTCCGGAACCGCAGTCTTACCCAGGGCCTCGTTCGCATCGAGACACGCCTCGTAGGCTTCATCCATTGTGCAGGGCGTTACCGGTCGGGTCTCAGGCCCTTCCTTGGAGGACGGTTCGGCCGTAGGAGCCTTCGGGGGTGCCTTCTTGGCCTTGGGCTTCGGCTTCGGCTTCGCTGTTGCCGCGGTCTTGGGCTTCGAGGAGGCGACCTTGAACTTCGAATCCAGGGCCGCGAGGTCCTCTTGCGAGAGCTTCCGCAGGCCCGTTTCCCCGTCCTCCGCGTAGAGTTGCTTAACCTTCATCCGGGTTTGACCGTCGTAGGTATCTTCCGCAACTTGAAACTTGACAACTTTCCCCTTCAGGTCCATTGCTGCGAGGCCAGAGTAAGTCTCGCCGTCCCATCCAACCGCTTCCATCACTTGCTCGTAGCTCCAGCACTTCGCCACTTGTCCATGCTTGTCCAGGCTCACGAGAACGAGATAGCCAATAAGGGTCTGGTCCTCGTAGTCCCAGGCTATCCATTCGTCTGCGGATTCATCGAAACGCTCCGTTGCGAGGAAGGTCGCTACGAATTGAGGGAGCTTGGCATGGCTCGTTTGAGTTACAGCGAAGTCCTTGATCGTACCCTTGTAGAGTCCTGGCTGTTCAAGCATTGGTGGAATCTCCTATGGTTCCGAATTCACCGGCTTCAAGGGCAGCGATGACCTCTCGCTCCCGGACAATGTGCATTTTTTCCCCCCGGACAACGATCGGAATCGCCCCCTTTTTGAAGTACAAAATGTGATCCCCGACCTCTACCTCGACGGGGGACCTCATTCCATTTTGGTGCCAGAGTCCCGGTCCGACTTCCTGGACCAGTCCCCGAGCGAAAGTCTGTTTGCACTCCATTGTATCGGGCATAACAATCAATCCGGCCTGAGCTTCCGTATACTTCTCCGGACGTACCAAGATGGCATCGGCTTTCATTTTCATGTGCTACTCCTCGGGGAAAAGAAAGGTCCAAAAAGTATCATCCGATGGGTCTGCGAAGGCGATTTGTTCGACACGTTCGCCGTTTTCCCCGGTGAATTTCTCCCCCGTGCGACTCTTGGCCTCAAAGTCCTGAGCCCCGCCGATAAAAACAGCCCGTGTCGAGTCTTGATTCGGGGCAATCTTCCCAGTGAGACGTTCTCCCTCGGCCTGTACCCGCGTATTCAGGTAATTAATCCGCATGATGTGATCTGCCCACTCGCAGACCGTGAATACGATACTGATATTGTTATCGTGGTGGAGACGGGGACAGGATCGTCGGTAATCCAGACCTTCAGGATTCGAGATACTAATAGCGTGCTCCTGGCAGACTAATCCCACATTTACGCCCCGACGAATAAGGGCATCCAAATCCTGAAGGATCAATCGCATTGCATCCAGGAGGTGTGAGGAGCCCGCATTGTATCCATATGCCTTGATGTTATTCGCCCGTCCGCCCCGTGGCAGGGGGATTGTCTCCAGGACGTGCCGTTCCGCCAACTGCTCCAGGAGCGTCATCGTATCGATGACACAACTGGACCCCTTGGGAAACAGGGTAGCTTGATGCAGAACCGTCCGGACATCTTCGTAGGTCTCGATCTCCGGAATATGGTTAATCGGCTCTCCGGTTTTCGGATTGACGATCCGTCGTCCGCCGTCATCAAGCCCGAGGAAAATCGGATTTGGCATCATCGAGAACAGCGTGGTTTTGCCCATGCCCGTTCGACCGTAGCCGATGATTTTCTCGCCTTCCCCGGCCCCGGTCCACGGCTCGACAGTGAATGTTTTCGTCGGGGCAGCGGGTGCCGTGGCGACTGCGGGCGGGGCTCGCTTCGGAGCCTTCGGTTTAAGCAGTGGTGGGGCTTTTGCCATTATTTGTCTCCTGATTTAGAACAGTAAATCAGCAATTCGCTGTTCTCGTATTTGATGTATCTGTCGAACAGTCCAGACTACCCAACAAGAAATACAATTCACTCGCGGTTCCATTTCTGCTTGATATTTTGGATGATCGGGACAGATCGGAAGTGTAACCAGCTCCGATTTAGATTTCGGGGGCATCAGTTCTCCTTCTTGCAGAATCCATCGGGGACATTCCCGTCCGTTACGTCCAGGTTGTAGTAACAGATCGAATGGAACGAGCACCGATAGGTTGCATCGCACTGGTTCTCGTTCCGGAACCACAGGTCCCGGTGTACGGAAATGTTCGTCAGCCGGAAGATGTTCTCGAATTCTTCATCCATGTCCCGGAGGTCCCGATCCGTGCGGGCGATCTCCTTCCGGGCAAAGTGCTTCTCCGGGTTGGCCTGGATATCCGCCAGGAGCCGGGCTCCGAACATCTCCGGGGTCTCACGGATGGCGAAGGGCCGGGTGGCCCCCTCTTTCTTCGGTTTGGCCCCCCAGGTGACTTCAGTTGCCGCCTGATTTACCGGTAAAACATCTTCGTGCAGTTCTCCCTCGACTGATACGATGGGCGGGGTGTCCAAGTCAAATGTCTCACCGAAGTATTCTTTGGTTGCTACGAACTTCTTCGTATCCGCCTGAGACAGTTTCTTCGGCCGGATCGTGGGCTTATGCCACACGTCGTAGAGCATCCCGAAGATTAGCGGATCGGTAGCCGAGAGCCCGTATTGCTCCAGTTCCCCAGCGAGTTGCAGGTGCCGGGCCTCGATCAGGTACAGGGTCAACTGGGAATCGAGCCGGAGCCGATCCCAGTAGAGCGACCCCGAATCGATCGGCTTACTCGTCGATTTGTACTCCCCGAGGAGCACCTGTCCGCCCCGCCGAATGATCCGGTCGATCCGTCCCCGGCGGCGATACCGGCTGTTGACCTGTCGATCGAAGCCCACCTCGCGGGCCACGGTCTCCACCTGATCGTTCCCCCAGTGCCATTGCCACCCCAGGGCAGAGTAGAGGATGATCGTTCGTTCCGTTTCCCAAGCAGACAGTTCAACTGAGGCCGGGCACTCGGCGTAGGCGGCATTCAGGGAGCGGATCAGGGCCTCCCGGAGGTCATCGGGGACGTAGCCGGAGCCACCGCAAATAAGACAGTCCGAAACGGGCTTGCTGTATGGGTCCTTGTCTCCCCACACGCACTCACAGAGAATCCCCGGCGTCATCGTCAGAATCTCCACGGCCCGGTGCCAGTTGGTTCCCTGGCGGAGGGTGTCGGGGGTGGCTACGGGCTTGAGCCGGAGGACGTGTCCGAGATAGTACATCATCGGGCACTGCTTATACGCTTGGATCGAACTGGCAGATTGAGCGATCAAGGTAGGTCTCCAGTATACCAGAAATCTGGCTACGTGTCAAGGACAATTCGGAGCTTTTCTTCAAGTTCATCGGCGGAAGTCACGAGGAGGTACGGTATGTGATGGCTGTCGCAGAATTCCTGGAACTCTATCTGTTCGGGCGACTGACGGCCCTTGCCATCTCGACGTTTACACTCTATTTCAATATGAGCGAGATGGGAAACTGAGTCCCAAGCCAAGCCCCAGTCAGACCCCCGAATTAAGCACCAGATATCTGCCGCTCCCGGGGACCCGAAGCGGAGAAAGCCCCCGCCCTCGAACTCGACGGCTCCGGTGTTACGCCGCTCAACGTAGGCAACATCCGATCGCTGGTCGAGATACTGGAGGCACTCCCAGAGCACCGCACTCTCCAGGTCCTTCTTCGGGGTCTTGTTCCGTCGCTTGCGTGGGCCGACAGGGCAGTTTTGGGGCAGGGGCATCGTCCTGATCCTTTGCTAAATATCCTGGCCCGATTCATAGTGGCAATCAGGGCACAGCCAGACTTCTGTATAGTCATCATGGATTTCGGACTGAAAAGGATCAGGACCAAATATCAACTGATCCTTCGGGAGTTTTTTCCCGCAGTCCTTACAGGTTTCCGGGGTCTCATCGGCTGCTTGTTCATTCATCCGCTTTCTCCTTTGCGAAGTCCCAACCACGAAACCAGCGTTCCTCACTCTCGTCACTATGCGGATTTGAACCCCTGGATTTCCCCTCTCGGAATGCCCGATGACCCTGGAGCAACGGCCCCAGGGACTTGAACTGCCGCTGAATCCGGGCCTGGTTTATTGCTTTTCGTTGGCGTCTACGCATAGTGGTTTCCAGGAGGGAGGGGCGTATAAAACCATGAGATGTGCCTGTGAACGATCCAAATCCCGGAGGATGGATCGAAAAAGTCTCCGCCTTACTCTCCATCGTGTAAACCATGACGCCTCATCTTTCCAGCCGCCACGGATTTTAATTGTGGATGTTGTTATCTGTCGTGCAATTTTTTTACGTAGTCGTCGTTGTCTCATTTTAGCCACCACTCCCAATCAACGACATCAACGGTGATTCCCAGGTCTGCTGCCCAGTTCTCCATGGCCACCGCGTCGTGCCCGTAAGCATCGATAAACCCGTAGATGTATCCCACAGAGTAGGGGTCGTCCTCCTTAAACCTATAGAGATATACTTGCGGAGGCTTTCTCCGCGTATAACCACTTACGGCCCCATGCACGTAACCGCTGACCCGCCTCAAATCCCACGCCGGATATCGTTTCTTGAGTAGGGCGTAGAGGTTTTCTTGTTCTTGTGTTGTCATTTCACGTACTCCCGCGATATCTTACATTCTATTTCCACAGGAAGCTCCGGAGCCCAGGTCGGGGGCGTCCGGGCGATGTCCTCGATCTGGCCCCGGTAGGCGTCTACCTCCGCCTCCGGGACAACCACGCTCATGTCATCATGGACGATGAGGGGGATTCGGACCCCGAGTTCCTCTATCTTCAAGACTGTCTCGGCCAGGATGTCCCGGCTTGCCGCTTGAACACAATTCTCGACCAAATAACCGCCCCAGAAAGGCAGTCTATGCTTCGGAGCCTTCGGGTTGGGCATGGTAAGCTGGGGACGGCTGGCGGTTCCCTCGACCCTCGCACCGGTGTAATACAGTCGCCGGGTAGACGGTAGCTCAATCACGGTCGCCGCTTCGTCCCGGAAGAATCGAAGCCCGTGATCCAGGCTGTAGGCTTGCGTCGTATTCAACGTGGCTAGACGGAAGGCTTTTTCCACCTTCTCCCAGAGCAGGACTACCATTGAATGAGTCCGTCGATATAGGTCGATGAGACGTTTAGCTTCCGCCGGAGTCAGTTCGACGCCGTATGTATTCTTTGCGTACTCAAGGCAGCGGTCCTTGCCCATCCCGTAACCCGCACCCAAAATTCCGATCTTGCCCATCTGCCGATACTTGCCGTGCCACGCCGCGACTTCCGGGTCATCGGTCTTTTTCGGCTTGCGGATACGGTGCCCCACCAGTTCACTCGCAAACTCACAGTAGATTTGCCGACCCTCGCGGAATGCCTGGAGCGTATCGTTTTGGTCGGCCAGCCAGTCCAAGACTCTGGCCTCGATCTGAGCGAAGTCAGCGATCACAAGCATACATCCCGGCGGGGCCTCGATGAGGTTGCGAATCTTACCGATCAGAGGATGGCCTCGGGCCGGAAGATTATGGAGGTTAATCTTCTGGCAGCCGCTCCATCGACCAGTATGGGCACCATAATACCGTAGGGGGACCGGGAGGTGTCCTCCGGCACAGGTGAAGATCGATTCGAGATTCTCGATACGGCGGATATGGAGGGGCCATGATTTCGCGGCAATACGGGCTTCCATCAGTCGCCGAACCGGTTCTTTTGGGTGGGTCCGGAGGTGCTCATACCCGGCATCCGTTTTGGCGAGAGCGAGGATCATGCCTTTCTTGCTTAGCTTCATCGGCGGTTTCTCGTCCCCCAGGGCTTTGCAGAGTCGGCTTTTAAAGACCTTCTCCCCACGAACTTGCTTCGGGGTCATCCCGAGTGGCTCCAGAGCCTTTTGAATTTCAACCCACATTTCAGCCTTGAGGTCGATGGCTCGGTCCCTGTTGAAGTGCAGTCCTGGCTTGAGGAACAGGTCCCGCGTGTATCGGGCCACTTCCAGTTCAAACTTCGGGTTGGAGAGCCTGGGGAGGAGAAGCTGGAGCAGATCGTAGGTCCGCTCGGCGTCATTCTCGGCGTATGCCCTGAGTTCGTCCCACGGAATTTCCGATCTGTGTAAACCTTTGAATTGGTTCGTATCTCCCTTCGAGGGGAGCCCATGCCGCTCACACAGAGCCGCGAGACTATTCTTCCATCGCGGTTCTATGTGTCGGGCGAGGTCCAGAGTATCGATGATAAATGGCGGGTAGAGACCGTAATGGTGGGCCAGGATCAAAGCATCAAATGGTGCATTGTGAATCACTACGGTTACGTTTTTCCACGGCGTATCCATCGGAAATTCACGGAAAAAGTCAGGACCGAGTGAATGACTGTCCCGTATTGCCCACCCCAGAAGCTCGAACCGTTTATCGGTGACGTATTCATACGTGGTCAGCTTCTTGAGAGTGTAGTCCGTATCGTAGTACGTTTCAGCGTCGAGCACGAGAACGTCCGGAGGGTACCCGCAGGATTCGAGAATGTCTCGGATCACTTGCTTCTCCGCCGGTGCTGTGGCTTGAGTTCGAGCACATACCCGACCACCTTGTCACGGGTAAGCTGGCAACCATCGAAGCCGTGGCGAGCCACATCCTCCAGGAAGCGGACACCTCTGAGTACCTTATGGTACCCCTTTCGAGTCGTTCGGTATACCCAGTACGCCCGGACAAGATGCTGAATCTCCGCCACGAGAGCCGCTTTGAAGTCCTCCGGAACTCGACTCGGGTAGTCCACCAGGAGGTTCACAAGTTGATTCTCTGTGAGGTCCTGATCGAACACAATAAACGGAAGCACCCGATCGATATCGCTCTCCAGTCCATACTGGCGGCGGAGAGACAAGAGGGCATCCTTAAAACGACTGGCAACTGGTAGCATCAGCTATTCCTCATCCGGCTGTAGGAGGTACGGAGAAAGGCACTTCGGGCAGAATTCCCGCTGCACCGGATTCACCACGGTCTCCGCGTCCAGGCGGTAGTCCCGCCCGCAAGCATCGCAGATGTGAATCTCAGGCTCAGGTTGTGGGGTATCGTCATTCATTTGATTGCTCCCGGCAGGATTCGAACCCGCCTGAGCTAGTATAGGCCCATTGCCTCAGGAGCAACTTAGCATCTCTACGCCACCGGGTGACCACGCCCGCGTATCGTCACGTCGTTCTCCTCCAGGGTACGCCGAACCACCGGAATGGAGAAGCCGAACTCCTCCGCCAGGGCTGCGAGTCCCGTGCCCTTCTTGTACTTCGACACGAGGGACCGGGCGGTATTGCCCTTCACTTCGAGTGTTGATCGAGCCATTGGTGCGTCCTTTCGAGTAAGAGTAACTATCTACCTATAGTATACGACACAATGCCGTATCTGTCAAGGGAAAAATCAGAATGTTCCGTGCGTGTGAAAGTATTTAGCGAGTTCCGCCGCACTTTGACCAATACAGGCGGATGCTTCACGGTGACCCATCCCCCGCAGGAATAACTCTAATTCTTCCAGGAGGAATACTACGAGTCGAGAATCTCCCGTCAATAAGCACCGACTCACAAGCTCTCGGGCTTGCCCCGATAACTTTACAAACTCTGCCTGGCTCCCCTCCGTTGACTTAGCTGCGTGGATTGCCTCTACTTGCCGAGAAGCGTCCTGGTAGCGTTCGAGCATCTGTCGGGTTCGGTCGGACAGGGGCATATCAATCTCCGTCCGCTTTTGGTATGCGACATTCCGCATAGCGTTTGATCTGGTCAGTTCCATGAAACCAACAGAGCGTAAAGCACTGAGGACACTCTTTGATGATAGCCCATTTGCTGTCGTCCCCTAATCCATGACTGATCCACGGAGCCTCAACAACCGCGATCGGGGGCCAATCGATCCAGCGATTCCGACCGCGATGGAGCATATACCCACAGTCCGGATTCACGCAACAGCATCCAACCGAGGCGTCCCGGTTTTCGTCCGTAAGCATGGCGGTGGTTACGTGCCGCATGTCAGTCTCCCGGCAACCGTGACTGGTCGCCGTGTTCTTGCTCGAAGTCCGGGAGCGGGTCCACCTCTCGCTCCGTATCATGTCCGGAGGTGAGATCGGTGGGGATGGAATGATCGGCGTAGGTAAGGATAAGCCGACTCACGAAATGCCGATCCGACCGATGATACGTATCAGTCCCGGCAGAGTAACAATTCCCCACCAACTGGAGGAACCGCAGAGTCGGGGCGTCTCTCCAGACCGCGACGATCCGGTCGATGATCTCTTGTTGCTCGGGGTGCAGGCCAATCTTATTGGGGCTCACGGGGCACCTCCTCAAAGGGTCTCTTATGTACGGGGCAGATGGGCGGGCCTTTCTCGTCCAGGTGCTTCCGCGTCGTGCGGAGAATGTAATCGCACTCGGGACACCGGAGCTTCAGCATTCTCGTGGTCTGTTTCACTTTTTCGGCATCATCGGAAGCCAGACCTCGAACTGGATCGAGTCTCCGTTTTCCAGGTAGAGGAAGGCGGAGTACATCCCGCCGGTCCGCTCCGACTCCCCCCTGGCCGACCGCAACTCCCAGAGGAAGTCTTTCAGCAGGGTCCGGTCCTTGATCCGAAAAACGTGCTTCGCGGACTTCTCCGTCATCGGTCGATCATCCGGAGCCGCCTTCGTAGGCAGGGGTGGGGGACGCCGACGTGGGGTAGAGTATCTTGCACCTTCGGGAGTCGCCGTTACAATAGGTGGGGGCACGGTGCCCGGTGCTGATTTCTTAACCTTGAATACGAACTCGTGGCCGCACTCGCATTTCTTGAGCCGGGGGCCGACGAATTCATCGCACTTTGGACATTGCTTTTTCCCAGCGGGCATCTTTACCTCCACTTACAGTATACGATACGAACCGTTATTTGTCAAGCCTTATTTACTCCACGGTCCACTTAAACATCAATCGCCAGAATGTACGGTGCTTCATCTTCTGCCGGAACCTCGACCCCGGAGCGAAGTATACCCCCTCCAGGGCCATCGAGCCGAACAGTGCGACAGTCAGCTTCTCCGCCATCGCCCACCGTCGAGATATCCAGGGGATTCGCATCAGGCGTCCTCGATGTCGAAGTGTTCTTCCAGAATGTCGAGCCGGTTATGTATTTCGAGCCATCTCTGAGCCTGTCGAGGAGTGAGAGCGTCGAGGTCCTGATAAACTCCAGGGAGGGCAAGCCCGTAGGGCCGAGAACAGAGGAACCAATTTCCTCTATCAGTTCGACGAAGCGTGATTTCATACTCGTGCTTCGTTTCCTGGCCATAGGGCACAATAACACGGGCGATCTTCTGTCCGCCACTTGAGTTATAACGCTTGCCGTCGAGGATTCGTATCATCACTTACCCTTCCGGTTGTCGATATCCTCGACCGTGAATGGACGTGGGCCATCAAGCTTGTATGCGGCCTTGACCTGATAGCCATTCGCCACGAGCCGGTCCAGGTATTCGTCGCGGTCTTGCCGCTTAAGAAATCGCGGGTACTTGCGTTTCATGCGGGGAACTCCGGAGGAGCTTCCACAAGGTCGCCTCGTCGGACTTGCTCCATGCCCAGTAGGAACGAGAGCGGTGTTCGACTGGGATAAACCCGCCGGAGCTTGTGCTCCCCACAACCTGGGCACGGTACGCCGGTAACGGCCGGGTGCTGCCGTCGCCAGTACCTCCGTCTCAGAGACACCAGGCCCCACCAGCTACAGCTTCGACAATCAGCCATGATTTTCATCTGAATCTCCTAACGCGACGAGCAAGGATTCGAACCTGCGTCATAACGGCTCCTGCCATCTACTGCCGAGCCTGCCGGGGCCAACTCCGGTCTACCGTCGCGGCCTTACACCTATAGTATACGATATGAATCGTCACTTGTCAAGGGGAATTATCCGAGATTTTTCACGGTCCACCAGCAGAGGCATTTCAGACTGTCGGGCAGGCCCCCGCCGCCGAGTACGTACAGAGCTACCCGAGTCTCCGGGACCGTCAGGACCTCGGCGTCCCGGAGAGCCAAGAGATAGCCGGTTGTCAGGTGAAGATCGGCCCAGACGGTTTCTTCAAGGTCCAGATACTCCCGAATCATGCGGACCGCTTTGAGACGTAGCTGGCTGGAGTCGAAGTAGCTCATCTGGCCAGGGCCTTTCGAGTCCGTTTGACCGCCGCTGCTGACGTGTACGAGCACTGACTGCCGCAGGCCCGGCATCGGTAGTGTCGCCGCCAGCCGAGGGTACCCATGTGCTCCAGAGCCCCACCACAAACTGCACAATGTTGCTGCTTCATCATCCTACCTCCATCCGGTTCGAGTAGCGTAGTTTGCTTCGATTCCCTTGATAGTCGTCAGAGCCACCCGAATATCCGCCAGGGAATGTGATAGCGTAGCCAAAATCTCCAGGGGAATTTGCTCATCAAGAGCCCCCTGGAGTTCTTTGAGTTCTCGCCCGGCCGTATCGAGAGCCCGCTGGGCCGAGACGATTTGTACGAGTTCGTCTTTTGTCAGTTTCATCAGTTTTCCTCCGGTTCATCTATCCATCGAAGCACGTCTCGCAGGGTTTGTATACGAGTCCAGTCCATGTCATCGCGGCGGATTTTTTCCAGCCGGGTGTGATGCTCCTCATCGGAGCGGAGCTTCGCCCCAGCTTCGGTCCGCGTCAGGATTCCTTGCAATCGTTTCTTAAAGGCTTGTAGTTCCATCAGTTCTCCTCCGTTAAACCAGCCGCTTTCAGGAATCGTTCACGATCGAATTGGTGGTTATCGGAAGCGAAGTAATCGGCCAAGCTATCCCGGATAAAATCCGGGGCGATGCACGGACCGAACCCGGCCTTGCTGTATCGCCTCCGGGCAACCCTCAGTATCTCAGCCACCATTTCATAGTCCCTTGCACTTGCCATCAGTTCGCCTCCGGGCAGTTCCGGGCCACGGCCGGACCGCCGATAACGATTTCGTTCGGGAGCGGGTAACTGCGAATCTGTACCCAGGCCCCACAGGTCAAGCACGTAGACCCCCGTTTTCCCGAGTTCGGAATCCCGGTTGACCAATACGGGACGGCGTAGAACCGGCTCATCCGGTGTCCCCGGACACGGCACGTCTCCAGGGCCTCAAGTCTCAGCCGTTCAATTCTTCGCATCGTTGCTCCTCCACGTTAAAGGTCTACTGTAAGTATACGATTCAATCAGCCGCGAGGCAAGTTCCCGGCCTCGATCATGCCCAGGACCTCACGGGCCACATCAATCCGGCCATCATGTCGGCCCATTTCGTCTTCCTCCCACTGTTTACCGTAGAAGGCTCTGAGCTTCTTGTCTTTCACGATTCCGGACAGCAACCGCTGTCGTATCATTTGTACCGCCTTGTCAGAGAGCATGGTTATTCCCCCAATTCATCGAGCAGTCTTAAGACCCATTGCAGGGCGTCAATCTGACCGTTAATTATCGCCTGAGCTTGGTCCCCGAGACAGGGGAATAAGCTACGATAATATGAGGCTCGGCCCGTTTGTTGGGCTTTGTGGACACGAATCCGTCGCCGGAATTCAGCCAGGGCCTTGTCAGAGAGCATGATTACGCCTCCAATTGATCGAGCATAGCCAGGACTTCGTAGAAGGTATTATGCTGACCCCAGGCACCATGAGCGATTGCCGGGGGGAAGCCATTGGCAATTGCCCGTTTCTCGGCCACTTCGACCTGATCGATACGAGTCTTAATCTGAGCCCGTAGGGCTTTAATCAGCTTCTTCTTTCGCATGGTTACTCCTCCTGTGTCTCGGCAGCCACGAGGCGACACCACGCCCTCATGGCTTCATATCGTCTCTGAGCCGCTCTCTGCATCATGCGGCCCTTGTAGGAGCATCGGTATCGACTCTGAGCCCGTTTGCCCGTAGCGGACGCCCTGTACCGCTTCTGGGCCGCTGCACGGGCGGCCTTGCCCTTGGTAGACTGCCGGTATCGCTTGGCAGCGGCCTTGCCCTTGGTAGACTGCCGGTATCGCTCCTGAGCATCGGCATGAGCAACGGCTTTCAGGTGCCGAGCGGCATCATCGGCGAAGGGGTTTCCCTCGGGCATGGTTACTCCTCCAGCCGCTTTATCGCCCTGGCGTTCCACGACGCGGGCTCGGTGTTCGGGTCGGCGATCCAATCGAGCACGTCTTGCAGGGCCTCAGCCCGTGTCCAGTACAGATCGTCGAACCGTTTCACCCGCTCAGGTGTGTTCGGGAAGCCGGGTCCCTGACAGCCAAGATCGTCCAGGGCGTTTTGCACGATGTTCGTCAGGGATTCTGCAGTCATCTCGACTTCATTCTCGACTTCGACCCGGAATTCATCGCACTGTTCTTCCATTTCTGCTTGAAGCTCCTCCTCGCGGGCCTCCATTTTTGCATCGCACTCGGCTTCGAGTCGTTCGTACCGAGCTTTGAGTCGATCGTAATCTGTCTCGAATTGCTCATTGTAGCTGGACATGGTTACTCCTCCTCTTGCTCAAGCTGGGCGTGTACCCAGGACCAGTATCCCCGCTGGGTCTCGCCGTTGGCCACTTCACGTTGCCATTTGGATCGGGCGTATCCGGGGTAGTATGCCCAGGTACCGTGCTTCTCAATACATTTGCGGATTTGATATCCGGGTGTATTGTCGATCATGATCGGTCCTTCGGGCAGTTACAGGGACACATATAGTGTTGCCGCCCGTCCATGCCGTACTGGACCACGTGGATACGCCAGTGATGCTTGCCGGTGCACCGGACCACGTATTGCTTGCCGCCCTGTTGGAACGTCCTGTTATCGCTTTCGTGTGCTCCTCGCATGGTTACTCCTCCACCGTGACGGGGACCGGCCACGCCTTGAACGGTGGGGGAACCGCGACCCACTGCTTGTACGTCTCGCACGGCGCGCAGCGGGGGTCCGCGTGCCAGCATCGGCTAGGCCGACGGGCCTCATCCCGACCGATGCACTTCTCACAATGTCTACGGGTTGCGGACGAGTGAGACATGGTTACTCCTCCTCAAAGATGAAGTCTTGCCAAGTGTATTGCTTACACGGACACCGTTGAATGGTGCAGGGTCCATGCCCGGTCAGCCCATCATGTGCCTCTTGGGTATGTCCGCACGTGCATAACTCGCCTACGATTGTCTGTTCGCCCTGTGGGGTCTGAATGGTTCGGGGGTACTTGGGCATCATGATTGCTCCTCCTCCACGTGTTTTGCCAGACAGTCGGCGATGGCGATAGCCGACGTGAGGGATCGGGCTCGAATCCAATCCTTGCATTCGTTCTCGTTAAAGACGTGGAATGTATGCTCAGTGGTCTCGTAGACCCCCCAGTCGCCCTTGCGGTATCGGCGATGCATTATTAATGTTCCTCGCATGATTGCTCCTCAGGGTTAGAAGTTACGTTCCGTCATATGTATTATACCATACGGGATTAGAAAACGCCACAAGTTTATCGGAAATATCACCACTATTCTCTTTGACCCTAGGGACGGTAGGGATATGGAAAACATACAACCTGGGCTTTTGGGACCACGTACTTACCCAGCTTACCAAAACCTGTACTCTCTGACCAATCCGATATCGGCCTATACAGGATGTAGTTCTGAACATTAGATACACTATTGGTCAGGCAGTGGTCAGGCAAAGGGCATGAATTAAGTACCGTCAAGCCCCCTCCTTATATCAAAATTGGTCAGCTTCCCGGCTTTGCCCCCATACCCCGCCCTATAGGGGATTTTAGCATACTATATGTTAAACACTTATATACTACTCCTTATGGGATAAGGGGGTTGTATAGAAGTGTAGTACCAGACAGGGGTTGTTAGGGGGTTCGATTCTACGGAAGATGCCGTAGAACCCCTCTCCTTAGACCCTAAATCTACCACCATTTCATTATCCTTGACCAATCTAAACAGAAAGTCTTATATCCCAAGGAGTTAAAAGAAATAAAAACCCTAGGCTTGTCCTGGGCGTTTGTTTAGATACTAGGAATACTCTGGCCACAAACATATAAGAATCCCCCGAGTTAGATACAACCCGAGGGATTGACTAGGCTTACCGAGGCCTACCCCATTAGATTTTCTGCCATACGACTGTCGATATTCCCCTTTTAGATAGCGTTTTCGGCCAGACAGTCTACGATTCGGACCGCGGCATCGGCGGTTTCGGCTCCAATGTCGAAAGAATCATCATTTTCACGCTGGACGTAGTGCGCTTGTCCGCCGTCGTCCATGATGGCTCTGATGGCCAGCCAAGGACCGTTCTGGTATTCCACGTGTTCGGACATTATTCTTTTCCTTAAAATGCGTTTTTGTCTAGGGAAATAGCTATTGCGATTGCATGGGAATCTCCCATGGCTTCGATCAGAGGTTCGCTTTCGGTATCCCGTTGCACATAGTATGTGAATTGCTCCATGCGTCCAGCTGGTTTTCTTATGACAATCCAACTGCCGTATTGTCCGAGAATGTGTTCGTGTTCTGATATGATTCTTTTCTCCTTGGTTAGATAGCGTTTTCGTCCAAGCAGCGGGCGATTCGCTCCGCAGCGTCGCCTCCGTCTGCTTCAATGCGGAGGGTCTCGTCGATCTCGTGCTGGACGGCATAGGTTGCAGGGTACTCTTGGGTCTCCTCAAGCACCAGCCAATTACCATATTGCCCGATAACATTTTCCATAATTGCTCCGCCTTTCAGTCTTGAACGTAGTTGGGGTCTGATTCCGCTCTGGCCAGTTCGTAGCCGATGTAGCTTGCGTGCTCGGGGCTCACCGGCCCAGTACGGCCGTGCTGGTAATCGTTCACCATGTAGGCCAGCAGGTGTTTCCGCACATTGTTGGCCGTCCCGACGAACGAGACAATCGGGACATACGGTTGTCCGTCGATCGTCATTAGGTCCGCCCGGACCTGCACGGGCGGAGTTAAGCCCCGTGCGTCAATCCGGTGGACGACGACGTAGACCCCGCTATCGTCCAGCGTGCAGTCCCTGTCGGTTGCTTCTCTCAATTCCCATTGCATGATTACTCCTTCTCAGTTAGTGGCGTTATAACCGGAAACAAGGGCCCCGGCGATAATCAGGATCACAACAATGGCCATGAGTGCCATCATCAGGTAGTCTTTCCAGGTCAAGTAGGGCATGGTTACTCCTCCTCACAGTAAAAGGTACGATACGGCCACGACAAGGGCCATAACCAATAGCACAATTGCTGCGTCTAATTCATGGTTCATCGGTTCAACTCCTCAGCATAGGGCCGCGAAGGCCACTAGTAACCAATACAGGAACGTTCTTATCTCTCGTGGTGTCATACGTCACAGTAGATGCAGTGTTCGTCGGAGAGCATATCATCGACGAAAGTATCCCAGTCTAACCCGCCGTATTCGTCCCGGTAGGCCGACGTATCACTGAAGCGAATATCCCAGTAACGATCGCAGCTTGGGCAGTACACTGAGATAACCGTGTTTATCGTCCCATCATCGCTCAAGCTGAATTCAAGTGGCATTGTTCTCTCCTTAAGTGTATGAAGTATACCATACAATCGGTCTCTTGTCAAGGGGTAAAGGCAGATTATCTCCATTGCATCTTATATAAGGATAGGGGTCGAGCCCATGTGCAGGGCAGGGTATGCGGATCGTAGGGTTTGATCTTCCTTCAAGGTCTGGGGGGGGGGGCCGGGTCTGGACCTTTGATCTGCGGGCATGGGACTCCGGTTCTTTAATCGTCAACAGAATCCCCTGTGAATTCCGCTGTGTAAACACTATGACGGGGATGTTAAGGTATCAGCAGTAGATGCTAAGGAATTCGCACCCGCCGCTAATATGGATTTCCCTTGACAAGACCCCGCAAAGATGGTATACTAGGGTATGAGCGAAATCGAGATCAGGGACGACTGGATCGACACCTTTCTGGTCGTTTATTTCCTCGATCACACAGAGAACGAACCCGAACCTGCTACTATACGGGTCATAGGACGCCTCGTGGCCATCGAGTCCAAGTATATTCGTCTCCGGGCCTGGGAGTGCGTCCCTGAGCACGATCCGGCCTCCATGACCGAATGGTGCATCGTCCGATCGACGATCAAGCGTATCGACCCTCTGGTGCCTCAGATAGGAGCACTGGCATGAACCGAGGGCTTCGCCCCCATCGCGTCGAACCGAAGTCTTTTCTACGAGTCTGTCATGGTCTCTGGTTTATCGATTCCTACGATCATTACGGGCAATTAGCCGAGTCTAAAGGACCGTTTCGGAAGTTGAAGGCCCAACGACTCCTTGCTGAGGAGATGTAGGCATGAGCCAACCCCCGCTGAGAAGTGCAACGGCTGAAGAAAGAGAGGCCCTCGCTAACGAATATGGCCAGAGCCTCGATCCGAACTGGCAGACTCCCCAACCGAAACAGTGGTGGGGGACCGGATACTACTATGCTCTCCTACGAGCCTTGAAAGCCCCGGCAGAATGTGATGGGTGACCCGATTAAATGTCCTTGCTGCGGAGCCCTCCTGGACACAACCCGGACCGCTCTCAAAGAGCGACTCCGCTACTGCTGTGGCACCTCTCAGCACGGGAAGCGGCTTAGCCGGAGTATTCAGTGCGTAAAGGCACAAGGCCCCACAGGACTACTCAGGCGACTCGGGCGAGGGCTCCGGGGTCGCTGTACCGTCTGCGGCGGGGGTATGTCGGTCTGCCCGGCCTGTCGGAAGCCTCGGAAGGCCATGACCGACAGGGAATTTTCTTTGTGGCAGCGGAGGGCACGATGAGTAATTATATCTGCGGTTTTCCGTGGAAGATTTTCTTAATGGGTTTTCTTATCATCGCTATCATGGTTAGCGGTGTGCTGGGCATTATTTATGCCGACGAACTTATCTCTACATCAGTCGTAGTTGTCGAACTTGATCTCTACAGCGGCATCCTCCCGATCGAGGGTCTAAACACCAGGGCCTCGTGCTTTGTGGTCGCCCAGCGGGACGAGTGGTGGTACGCGGTGACGGCTTCGCACTTCATCAACCCCGGCGATGATCTCACGGTCGATGCCGAGCAATACCCGGTCGAGATCGTGCGGATCGACTCAGAGGAGGACGTGGCTCTCGTCCGGTTCAAGAGTCCGGAGACATATCGCATTTACACGTTCGCCTCGGCCGTCGTGGGCGAGTCCTGCGTGACGGTCGGCTGGGCCGGTGAGGAGCAGGTCCGGATGGTCTACAAGGGGCATGTCGTGGCACTCGGCTTCCAGGGGAAGATCGTATCTAATTGCGGGGTCGTTCCGGGATGCTCAGGGGGAGCCTTGTTCAATGCCGCCGGTGAGGTCATCGGCGTGACGGTCATGGCCCCGATCTACCGGTGCATATTCGATAGTACGATCATGTACGTCCCGGCCCGCTTCGCTGCGGCTCTGGTGATGACCATTGGAGGCGAGTGATAATGCCAGAGGCACACCTACGCTGTCAGGCCCGACGCGGGCTATTTGATGAGGAGATGATCGTGACGATCCCGATAGTCACGACAGGTAATGCGGATAAAGAAGCCGAATGCTATGCCTGGTCCGATTCGGTTAGACTCGATACGCCCTTGAGGGGCGATGAGAAAGTGGAAGCAACTCTCCGGGTGGGTATTCTCCACGGGCAGGGTCGAGAGGTTGCGGTGGTTCTCCCGCAGGAGATGTTCCACGGGAGTAATGTCGCTATGGTCCGAACCGAGAATCTCGTAGGAAGTAAGTGATGCTCCAGGCCATCTGCAAGCTCCGGATGAAGGCCAAACCCCGAGCGGGTAAATACAATCTCGATATTCTCACGGCGAAGCGATTGCCCTGTGCCTGGGGTCGGAAAGAGCGGGATACAAGTCGGTTCCTGATCTTTGATCTGGTCGATGATGAACTCGAAGCCTCGATGGAAAAGGCCGGAAAACAGGTTCTTTCCTACCCATACAAGATTATGTCGTCCATCGTGGCTCCGAATGGCAAGCCAGTGATGCTCCGAGTGAGTCAGTTCTCGATCTCGCCGGGACAGATTGCGAAGCTCCAACGAGGAGAATCGCTGACGGTCCGGAAGTCACAGTTGCGAGAGAAGCGGATCAAGACGGACAGGGTGGTTCTATGACGACACCGAATATCTCCACAGTCAGTCCGACCGATCCGATCCCCGGTACGGAGATTTCCCCTGATTATACGACGTTGGCTACCTGGGAAGCGGATGCTGATGGCGAAGTCAATGCGGCCCAGCACGCTCTCTGCTACGCTGGAGACCTGGAGCCGGTAGTCATCGCCAGTTGGACTGGAACGCCGGATGTCACGGACTATCCGCGTGTCTACACCGCTCCGGATAACCGTCACGATGGCACAGCGACTCAGGCCAACGGTGCTCGTATCGATGCTTCGGGAGATTCGGGAGCTATCCAGATTTCGGAGAACTACACCCGTATCGAGGGGCTTCGTCTCGTTGTCGACAACTGCGAGGGGATTGATGTTCCTCCGGGAGTTTCGAACTGTTTGATTGACGGTTGTAACATTGTGATGATAAATGTTGTGACTGCGAATACGAACGGCATCCAGATGAATCATGTCTCCGCTGCCGATTTTGAGGATACCATTCGCATCATCAATAACGTCATCTACGGTGAGGACCCGGCCGCTGGGGGACGCGGTATCTACCTTTATTCGGGGAGTATAGCGGCCGAGGATGCGGGCAAGACCCTGAAGATCAATGCGTACCTCGAAAATAACACGGTAAGTAAAACCGGGACTTTTATGACTCCCTATGGGGGTATTGTCTGCCGATCGTTCCTCTCTAACTCCGGGAATGTCGCAACTGTGGATATCGTCACGCTCCAAAACAACGTCTGCACGGGAAATAGTATCGATTTCCACTATCCGATATCGGGCGGGAGCACCGTGACAACCTCGGCTCCGGATGACGTGGACTACAATCTCTCGGAGGACTTGACGAGCGACGACAAGGGTACAGCCGAGAATTGTGTGACCGGAGCAACTGCGGCCGATGTCCACGTGAATGTCGATACGAATCTGGCATTGAAAGAGGGTAGTGATGCGATTGAGTCCGGGGTGAATCTCTTTGAGAATGACGGAATGACCCAAGATGCGATCGAAATACCGCGACAGTCAACTGGGGCCTTCGATATGGGGGCCTTCCGCTTCGGTTACGTGGCGACACCGGTGACAACGCTGATGCTTCTAAGTGTGGGTAAGTAATGCCAAGTATCGAGGAATTCACACCGCAGTCGATCTACTCGAATCGCTTCGGGCGACAGGTGCGGGTTTACGCTCATCCGAAGAATGTGTTCTACCAGGAGCGGTTGCAGGACATCAACGGCTTTCTGTCCGTCGAGATCGATCCGATTACGGATGCGATCGTGATTACCTTCGATAAAGAGTACATTATCTTTGCCCCGAGCGAGAAGGCTGACCAGGATGCAATTCGGGCCTGTCTGATTGACTACACAATCACGAACCGGCATTTTGGACCGGTCATTCAGCCCAAACTTCTCACTCGGAAAACTCTGGCATGGAGTGTAACGCACTCCCCGGGCGTCAATATCGTCCGCGACGGATGGCAGTTTGCCAGTGTCCGGGGCGTCCAAATCGGTCTCTTTATGACGGGGTGGAAAGATCGTTTTGAAAATCGCGTAACCTGGACGGCCGATACCATTGAATTGAATTTGAGCGGAGTTCAGGATGACGTTTTGAATCTGGACCCCGAGACGGTCTCCGTTTCGAACTTCAAATGGTGTTATAATCGACAGGTTGCCGAGCCGAATTGGAATAACTGGCGAACGGTATTGAATAGTTCGAGCCAGGGCGTCGATCGTATTGCCGTTGCATCCGGCGAGGAAGTAGATTTGTTCCAGTTGGAGCGAACAGCCCTTCGCTTCGATACGACAGCGGTGGACCCGACAGGTTCCGCGACGACCGCCGTGCTCCACATGTATTATAACTTCGGGAATAGCGACGGCGGGTATTCGGACGAATGCCACGTCAGTCGATGCAGTTTCGATGGGACGCTTTCTTCGGCTGTCACCTACGGGGTAATCTTTGATGGCTACACGGCCGATCCGATTGGATATATGTCTGGATTGCTCGGGGACATTAGCGGGTGGACGGAACTTGACGTATTCGGTAAGTATTCATCCACAACGACATTTGATCTCGGCCTTGCTTCTCAGGGTGATGTAACGGACGCGGGGTTCGCGGACTCCCCGAATGATATTTACTTTGACCATACGGGCGGAAACGCCCTGTACTTAGAAATGGAAATTCCGGGACCACCGGTTAATACACTCTTGACACTGAATGTCGGTAAATAGCCGCAAGGAGAGACGCGATGGAACCTTTTCACGGAGAGCGAATTGTAGACGGGGATGCAAGTACGCTTACGATCCTGTTGCTATACAAGTCTGGGTCACTGACGGCCTATACACTTGGAGCGGCCGAGGTCTTGCATATTACCCATGTCACGATCTTAACTGAGATCGGTGGCGATGTGGCTCTAATCGCGGCGGCTACGGCAGCAGCGGGAACTTACATCGTCGAGGGTAGTATTGCGGCTCAGGGCGGTATCGACAAGAACCTGAGCTGTTCGCCCTATGTCTGTCCTCCAGGCGTAACGCCGTATTTTAGCGGGCCGTCCGACAGTGGCAAGCATACTTGCATCATCGAAGGTTACATTACCGCAGCGTGAGGTGTCCTATGGTTGCTGAGCCGTCTCCGGATCAGACCGATGAACAGACGAAGCGTTTTCAGAATCGAAACTATGAGATTCTAGTGAATGATATCAGCGGAAGTTGCTCCGGTCAGTCGATCCACGAAGCCTTGCGGAAAGCCGGTGATCTCCGGTTGCAGGACACGGATACCGTAATTGTCCGGTTAGCCCAATGAAGAAACTCTCCGAATACCTGGAGTCGATCGGACACGAGATTCACGATGTTGCGTATGCCGACACGAGCGGCACAATGCGGCCGATCACAAAGGATGAGCGGTTGGCCCGCGAAGTCTGGCGGCGAGCTCTCGGTTACGAGGACGAGGTTAAGAACGAAGATGGTACTGTGATCCATCGCGTTCATCCGCCCGATCCCAGGGCCCAGACATTTATCTTCGAGCGGCGAGAGGGTAAGATTGTGGTTCCGACAGGTGAGGAAGCCATAACGATCCTGGAACGGATTTCTGCTCTGGCGATTTCCCGGTCAAACAAACTAGCCGAACAGAGTACAGATGATTCAGACGATTCAACGCCCGAAGCTGAGTGAGCCGTTTCCGGACACTCCGCCTCTTTGGACCGATCCCGTTACCGGGCTGGTGATTCCGAAGTCGGTCCCTGCGAATCTTCGCTGGAGGATCGATCTCCTTCGACGAGCGGAGGAGGATCACGGTTTCCGACGTGAACTCTACACAGCAGCCAGTCAGTCGTTACTATTCTTCATCAATACTTTCGTCTGGACATTTCGTGTATTTATGATCGAACCCAGTGGTGAGGTTCGACAATGCACGCCAGACGAGGCCCATGTTCCGTTTGTGACTTGGACAATACAAGATGAACATCTCTTGGAGATCGAATCCGCGATCGATGAGGGATATGATCTTCTCACAGATAAATCCCGGGATATGGGGGCGACCTGGGATCATACTGTAGTTTTTTATCACAAGTGGTTATTCGAAACCGATCGGAATTTCCTTGTTCTGTCCCGTAAGGAAATTTGCGTAGATTCAAAGGGTAAAAAGGGGTTGGGGAATCTAGCTGATCCCGGTACGATTTTTGGGAAGATCGACTACATCTCCATGTGGTTGCCGCGATGGATGATGCCCCTGCATAACCGAACAACGATGCACCTCGTAAACCTGAATAATCGCTCCCGGATCGATGGGGAGTCGGCGAATGCCTCGGCCGGGTCCTCCGACCGGCGAACCGCGATTCTCCTCGACGAGATGGCGAAGATGTCTGAAGGCGAATCGATCAAGCGGTCTACTCGGGATGTAACGGCGTGTCGGGTAATTAACTCTACCCCCAATGGGGCGGGAACTGCATTTTCGATCTGGCGATTGAGTGGGAGCGTCAAGGTATTTGTTCTGCCCTGGTGGGAACACCCGGAGAAGGGAATTGGGCGGTATATAAAAGAGGACCCGATTACGGGAGCTACTAAGATACG
>SDBV01000746.1_pt1 | contig 47283 bp, 63 predicted proteins | sample 2277081 | NCBI WGS metagenome assembly SDBV01 (sample SAMN10402039, study PRJNA504765) | marine sediment metagenome | isolation source: marine sediment core GS10_PC15, 223 cmbsf | place: Arctic Ocean: Southern Knipovich Ridge | collected 2010
GGGTAGGTTTGTTTGGCAAAGGGTTGATGGCTGAACCAGAAGAAGTAATGATTGAAACTCCGAGGGGGATTGCTGAGATACAAACCAAAGTACCCGAACCTGTGGGGGAAATCAGGGCAGAACAACCATATAAGGAACTGGCTGAGTTATTGCAGAATAACTTAATATTTATTGAGCAAGCACCTGGGGCGTATGCCATAAAATCAACTGGTGAATTAATAGCATTGGGTGGCGAGGATATTGAAGGGCAGGCGGAGTATTTACAGAAGGCTATAGAGACAATCGTAAGAAATGACGGTTATGGAAGGGCGCTGGAAATGTTTGGCTTTCTGCCAGTTATTGCGGTTTACCCATATGCGGTTCAGATGGCTATAGCGGAAGAAGACGAAACTTGGCGCATGACAGAAGAGGAACGTCGTAATTTATTAAATAAAGTGGTGGCTGACGAGAAACTATTGGAAGCTATTGATAAATTAAGCCCTCAACGCAGGGCAGAAGTAATGAGGTCTTTACAATCTCTGGCTCAACGTTTCACTGACTACGGGTCACCAACAGTCATAACTCCAGAGGCAGGGCGATGGGTTGTTACACCAAGAGGCGAAATTCCAGCAGTGGAGATAGCGCCAGAATTGGGTAGGGTGATTGATATCGCAAGTGAAATTAAGAGAGAAATCCAACCAGAGGCGGAATCGTCAGTGTCAGTGTTGGAAAGGATGGTAGCAGGGCTGGATATGTCTACAATAACTCCTACCTCAGTCAGCGAAGAGGTTGGAGTTGCAGATGTGGGTGTACGGGTTACTCCTACTGAAGAGCCGAGTGTTGTGCCTATCCCAATAAGGCAACCCCAAGCTTATCCAACACCTACGCCCTTGATGATTCCTGCGATAATATCTGAGCCGACGCTTATCCCTGAGCCAGTTTCTAGGCTTGCCCCTGCACCTGTGCTTGCCCCTGAACCTGCACCTGTGCCGATTCCTGAGCCTGCACCTGTGCCGATTCCTGAGCCTGCACCGATTCCTGAACCTGCGCCGATTCCGCAGTTGGAGCCTACTCCTGAGCTAGAACTCATGCTTGTTCCTGAGCCTACTCCTGTGCCAATACCCACCCCTACTCCAATTATTACAAAAGGTGATGAGAAAGGAGAACGAGTAGGAGAAGGGCAAGAAGTGCCAGCAGGTTCTTTAGTATGGATACAAGGTAGACCGACAGGTGGTGCTATGTATAAGGTACTTCCACCGCCTTATAGACAGGAAGATATGTATACTGTGCGGGATATTCCGTTTGGCTTTAAAGATAAAGGTTGGAGTGGCGAAGGAAGTGCAAGGGAATCTTTGCAGGTTATCGGTGGTAACCCACCGCAGGATGTTGAGGTGGAGTTGGGTTGGGCGAATGTGAAGATAACATCTGAGGGTGGATTATTAGATATAGATTATGACCCAGGGGAAGAGGCAAATGTTGGGGTGAGAGAGGAGACCATTGGGATGGGGGAGGGGCAAATACCAATTAAGGTATGGGAGCAAGCGAAAGATGAGGGTTTGAGTGTTGACGAAGTTTTAGGTAGGATGACACGTGACGAACTCGGAGAAACTGGCTTAGTATCGCCAAGCCGATACCTTGCAGAGGCAGAAAAGGGATTAGTTAAAGAGAGCATATTGCCAGATGCAGAGTATTCTGATGACGAAACGGAAACAAATGATATTTTCTCATTAGAATTAGGAGAGGGGAAAGTAAGTGAAGTGCCCTCAGTTGAATTAGGAGGAGGAGAAGATAATGTGGTTTGGGTTGATTCTTGGCGTGATATGCCGAAGGGTAAGGGGGTTGATAGTAGCACTCTAGGTTATCATGACCCCGAAACAGATACGATATATGCTATCAAGGGTATTACCACAAGGGCAGAATTAGAACATGAAAAGTACCATAGCCTGAAAGGGCATGAGGATAGACCCGAAGACCCAAGAATATTTGCCAGACATGAGTTGGAAGCTCATAAATATGCGTATGAAGAGATAGGCGAACCGAAGAACATATTAGGGAAGTTCAGGGCTATATTAAATGACTTAATAAAGTATGAATATGATGTTGAGCCACATAAGGCTTTATTTTTATTGGAAGCTGAATTGGAGAGGGTAAATCCACCTGAAGTTTGGCAGGATGATTTCGAGAAGCTGAAGGTTGAATTTGAGGGAATATATGGGGAGGAGAAGGCGAGAGCTTTAGTAAGTTCAGAACATTTATTACTATCTGATTCCAAAAGACTCTTGGGTAGAAAACAAAGTTTAGCGGATAGCATAGCGTTTCTGGAATCTTCAGAAGGTGAAGAAGAAAGCGAACGCAGGAAGAAAAAACCCAAAAATATGAAGAACTGGTGGGATTCACCTTCTTATGAGAATGAGCGTTCTTCGGCTGTGAGGGAGCGAACTTATTTCGGGCGCAGATTGTTACCGCCCGATTTGGGAGGTACTTTATGACAAGGGAAACTCTGATTGCCAGTATACAAAAAGGTGGGATGGAAGTGCGTGTTGTAGAAGTACCAAACTTGACGGGTTACAGGTTTGACGCTGTAGATGAAAGTAGTTTGCCTTTAGCCGTGGAATGCGCATTGTTACAAACACGGAAAGGTAGTGGGGAGATAAACAGGTTAATGCGATGAAGAGACTACTCAGGGCTTGCTGGATAATATTGGTGGCAATGGGGTGGAGTATTATTGTAGCTCATCCTGTGTTGGCTATATCAAATCCTGATGTTATAACTTTCGGTTCTGGTACTGTGCCTTTGTATAAGGTATTTGAGAATGTTGCTGAGACTGGGGATATGCTGTTCGTCGCTGAAGGTCTTGTGGAGTATACCGTTACACCTACAGATTACACGGCAGAAGAGACATTTTTGTTTGAGGTTCTAAATACCACTGGAACGGTGACTTTGATAGCAACGACGTTAAATGAGTACGGGGATAGACCCATATCTATTTATCAGACGGCAGCACAGGTTACTGCTTTGGGCTTGGTTAGCGGAACTGCATACGGGTTGAGGATAACAGGTAATCCGCTTGTATTCGCTTCACCCACAGGCAATACGGTAACGGCTTATCTGACTGCAAGTGATTATATAGACCAATCGGTAGCTACTGATGCTAGTAATCCCTTGCGGAATTTTCTGATAGGTATGGCTGAGAATATAGAGGATTATGATGTTCCTGCCAATGATTATATAGTCACAGTTCAGGGTGTTAGGTATTTGACTATAGATGGGGGGGACATATTCCTTGAGGGAATCCCTGCTCTTAGTTCTTTCTGCCCGATATTGTTTCAGGCTGCTCTTGAGCCGATGGTGGGGGATGCTCCAGAAACCACTGGGGCTTATGCTTCTACATTGACACCACTTACTAAATGGGGTAGTACCACGGCTAATGGGCTTTCTATGTTAGGGTTGTATCTTGGTATAAACCAAACTCTAGCTGCGAGTGCAGTATTATTCGTCATAGTTATGTTCTTGGCTGTGTTTCTTTATAAGAAGACAGAAAGCGGAGTTGCCGTTCTTTTGTTGGTTACGGCTACTCCGTTCATGGGGGCTTGGCTTGGGTTGATGCCGATAGCTCTTGCTTTTGTTTTTGCCATGTTTATAATAGTTCTTATGGGGTATTTCTTCTTCAGTAGAGGTGCTTTATGATTCAGCGTTTTCTGAGGGCAACCATTGTAGCGTTGATTATTATGTTAACGTTTGCCTCTGTGGTATTAGCTGCTTGGGAGTATCGGTTTCCCACGACGGTTATAGATACCTCAAATAGTGCTAGAACATATTATCCTGTACTGTTAGGTTATGGGGGGCAGTCACTTATTGATGCAGGGAAGATAAATGCTAACGGTTTAGATACAAATATGGAAGTGGGAGCCAGTGATGTTGGATATATGATGGCTACCTCCGAAGTACCGATTGCGCTTGCTAATTTACCGAGTGGTGGGCAGGTAGTCTCTAACCTTTATACTGGATATGCCCCAGCACAAACGAGTTTCCCGATAATTGTGGGTGAAGGCGGTTATATTGAAATAGCAGATGCGGCTGCCATTGAATTAGGTGACGACTTTGATGTTCGTATTAATGGATATTGGAATACTGGCGGGGAATGGGTTTCTGTTCACTCTAAGGAATCCGCTTATGCGACTTATATCAGTGGCACAAATGAAATTACTAGTTCTATATTGAGCGGGCTGAGTAATATATCACCAACGGGGTTTGTTGACCCTGATGCAGCTTGGGCGAATGAGGCTGACGCTTATGATGGGAATGTAGCGACTGGGGCTGACCTTACCACTGCTGCCCCAGCAAATTCGTGGAGTTCATTTATTGAGTTTACGATAGCTGCTCGTCTTGCTGGGGGGATTAGTTATGATGCAGAAGCAGATGCCGTTTGGACGCAGATTGATGTAGACGTTTATTCTAACGGGACTTGGTATGATGTGTTTGAGGGGGCGCATGCTAATTTAGTTTTTGAAAATAGGAACTTCGCTTATGGGTATAGGGTGATAAGTGCGGCTAGAGTAAGATTCTACAATGATAACGCAGCACCGCAGACTGAGGTATCAATACTGAGGGAGATAGAAATACGTGAGGAAGTTGAAACGAGGTCTGTAACCGCAGTAGCAGTAGCAGATGGAGAGCATCTTGTAACGGTGACGGCGGACACTGTGGATTTAAAGATATTTATTGATGGGGGGGAGGAGGATAGCATAGCGTTGGCTGGAGCAAGTGTGCCTGACAACGGTTTTGCTTGGGCATTGATGGATAGTAGGAATGATATAATCACTCCCTATTTGGAATATTACCGTCATACTGTAGGTGCGGTGGAAGTAATCGAATATGAACCTGCTACTATGATACAGGCGCTTACTGTTGGTGTCGCTGTGGATTACCCTAATGTTACGGCATCAACTTCAAACACGAATGCTAGTGGGGTTTCGCATACAATTAATTTACCAGCAGGGGTTGGTGCTGGTGAACTGCTGGTTGCTGTTCTAGCCACGACATCAAATCCTACCATAACATGGGCGACTGGATGGACATCATTGTTTGCGACTTCGCAGGGGGCGAATAACACATTAGCTGCTGCTTATCGAGTAGCGACGGGTGGTGAAGGAACAAGCATAACCGTTACTACTTCGGCACCAGTAACAAGCAGTGCTCAATCTTATATAATAACAAACTATCAAGGTGTGCCTGTGGTGGGAACAGCTACTACGGGTGCGGCTGCCGTAGACCCTGACCCACCTAATTTAACCACAGGTTTTGGGGCGGTGAATACTTTATGGTTGGCGATTGCAGAAGATAGCGTGGAAATCACGACATACCCTGCCATTTATACAAAGATAGCGGAAAATGGCGCTACGCCTTATTTATCGTCAGCTTTCAGGCAACTTAATGCAGCAAGTGAAAACCCTGGTACATTCACAGCCCTTGCTGGCAATTGGGTTGCAAATACAATTGGCATTGAAGTTGCTATCCCGTCGCAACTTTTAGACTTAGATGCGGGTGACGGTGTTCAAAATGGAGTTCTTGTTTGGGGTTATAATTCTTATATAACTATTGCTTATGGCGAGATGGAAAGTTATGAAAGCACGACTGCTACGGCTACTGCGGGAGCGGGATTCACGATGCCGACTTCACTATTGCCAGACAATTGGTTTGCCGCAGGGGAGAATGTGGCAAATTTGCCTTTCTATGATTCATTCATCTCGGTTTCTACACAAATAGGGATGCCAGTGCAGACGATGTATTTCTGGGGTATAATAGGTTTGGCTTTCGGGGTTGCTCTGTTCTTGATTATATTTACACGTTCGGCTTTGTTTGGAGTGTTAGGGATGGTGATAGTCCTGTTTTTCGGTTCAAGTATGACGATAATACCGATGTGGATACCATTTATCGTCTTGGTCTTGGATATAGGGATAATGTTTTTATACAGGCAGGTGAGCTATTAACAGGAGGCAATGAAATTGGCGAAGAGATACTTAGTAAGCAAAGACCCTGACAGAAAAAGATTGTCAGGTAGTCCTGACCAAAGGTTGTTTAAAACTAGAGTAGGGGCAGAAAAGAGAGTAAAAAAGGTCAAAAAAATATCAGGCAAGAAGTACCATATATCGGAAATAGATTGGTAGTAAGGATAAATTATGGGACTTAAGGCAGGTTGGTTAGCGTTATTTGCGTTTGTATGGATAATGGGCGCGTTTCTTGGTTCCACCTTTGAGTATCAGGGGGCGGACGCCTCAGAAGGAACGTCCTATAGCGCAGGTACGGCGACTTTCACTTATGCTAGTTCAACAGTGGGAGGCGCAGGGACGGCATGGGTTGATGCTACTATGGCAGGTGGGTTGATAAGGTCGGATACCGATAACATCTGGTACAAGATACAGTCGGTGACCAATCCGACTACCTTGGTTATATTTGGCTTATACAATCAGTCAGGTGGGGTTGGGCATAATTATATTATGCAAGCCTCACCTGGGTGGAGTGGTGCTGGTGGGGGTGGGTATGAGCAAGCTCCAGTAACTTCCCTTCAGTATTTATTGAGTGTCTCTAATGCAGTCCAAAGATTGCCTTTGCTTGGCAATGTACCGTTACCTGTGCCTAATGGCGAATACTTTAAAACAGCCTTTAAGGTTCTTACGTGGCAGTGGTCGTTTATGGATGGGTATGAGATGTTCTACTGGATATTCTTAGCACCGTTTTGTATAATGGGTGTCTTGAGTATGATACTGCTCGTTTACGGAATCATCACAGGAAATGTTACATTCGGCTGACATTATGCAAAGTAGAGGTATATTAAATAAGACATTGTAAATACGATAGGAAGTATCATATTGATACAAACCTTGTAGGCAAAGCAGGGGAGCATAGGGTAACGGCGGAATTGATATTGCGTGGATGAAATATATATGCCAGTAGTGGATAATGGCATTGATTTAATGATTGATAGTGGCGTAAAAATACAAATAAAATGTGGGCAGAAGCAACCAATTAACAGAGAGAATAGTCCATATAATTGCTATAAGTTCAATTTTCATCAGTCTTTTAGTAAGTCAGGTAAACTGAAGTATGGAAGTACTGATGTAATAAAACCCCATAAATTAGTCGGTGTGGATATAGTTATATTATGGGCGATAGATATGATGAGTTTTATATTATTCCCGCTGATAAAGTTAGGGGTAGAACTTATATCACCTTTACTGCTGATGAGAATAAAAGGACGCAAGTTAAATGGAATAAATGGCTACCATATCGCAATAATTGGGGTATCCTCAATGGAGAGAAAGTAGAGGATAATAAATCTCTGGAAGAATTAGAATGCAAGCAGTGTAGTTAAAAATGGATGCCCCTTACACTAAATCCTTCAAGATGTCCAAGTTGTAATGGTTTATGGTATCAAAAGATGTACGACCACACTTGCAAGCGATGTGGTATTACTTGGCACTCAAAACTAGAGAACCCCATATGGTGTTCAGGATGTCATTCGAGAATTTGGTGCAAAGAGAAGATACCGAATAATAGAGAAGAAATAACCTGCGTACAATGCAATTACACGTGGCAACCTGTAGTAGATAAGCCTGAACGTTGTCCTAAGTGTCACAGGCAGCGATATGCAGAGATATTCTACAAAAAATGCAAACAGTGTGATTATGAATGGAATTCAAGTATAGCAGTATCCTCTCAATGCCCTAGTTGCCATTCTCGTAAATGGAATAGAGAAAAAGAATTAATTTTAGTTTAATTTACTATTGACAATACCTACATACACTAATAGAATTAGAGTAGAATAATTCGGAGGTCTTTTTAATAGGGGGAACTAAAGATGGATTTCCTGACACTAGTTGCTAGTATGTCAATATTTCTTGTTGCTGTTGCGTGGCAAGCTAACAACCGCTTAAGGAACAAGATATATTGTACATTTAGAAGAGTAAACAAGACTAAAATCGAGAAGTTCGTGAAAATGGAATCTCGATTTGTGATATTTGATGGGGGGAAATATGATGTCATACCGAGTAAAATTACTTTTATATGGTGGAATAAGGGATTAATACATCAGTTATTTCCGCAGTGGGTAGCGTCTTTGGATTACAGTTGGTATAGCCGTTTCCCTCACGACCCTAATAAATTAGAGGTTACAGCAGAGACACCTAGCATACGGCGGGCACTAAATAAACAAGAATGGGTTGAGTCGTATTACAAGGGGGCGAAGCCTAGTTCGGCAACGAAACAAAGCGGTATTGTTCAGTTCCTTCCGTGGATATCTATAGGGCTTGTGGTGCTTGTAGGTTTTTTCCTATACACCAATATTCAAGGGATTGGTCAGCAGTTATCTATATTGGAAAACAATTTAAATGCTTTAACTAGGTAGGAGTTGTGCAGTGGAAGAACAGGATGATGAATTAGACCCCATACTTGAATATGAGAATCTAGTGAATGAAGAACTAGAGCGGGATATTGGTGATGATGGAGATATTAAGACATTAACCGAAGCAGAAGAGGAAACTGAGCAGAAAACAGATTTGCAGTCTGCTATGACAGCCCTACTTCCACGGTACAAAAATAAAAGAATCAACGAGTTGCTCCAGTCAGCAATGGTGTCAAGAATATTCCCTGATAATTATATTGATAAGCATTTTCTTATAACAGCTTCGCTTATAGAGGAATATGACCCAACCGACGATATTGATGTTGTGTTGATTATATCTCAAGTGCAAGATGGTCTGTCTATAGGCTATGAAGGGCGAGGGCGTATTGATATTCTTGAAATAGCTGGGGTGGCGCATGAAGAAGAGATGGACAAACTGACTAAGGAATTAGGGTTGTAAGATGGTAACGCAACAGACTAGACCTATGGACATTCAGCCATTCTCTTCTGCCAAAATCAGGCTTATCGAAGGGGAGCAGGGGAGTGGCAAGTCTGCTACTGCGGTGGCTAGGGTAGTGGATGCTTATTATCTGGATTGCGTTAGGGTGTTTTGCTTTGAACGTAACATAAAGTGTTCGGTTAAAGCGTATAATCCTAAAACAAGAGTTGCAAAGATAAAGCATCGGGGAACGATAAAGTTATTCAAGATACCCAATGATTATAAACTACACTCTCCAATGCGTATATTCGCAAACTTTCATCTTTACGGTATACCTTTTGTATATTGCCCCTCATTCCAACAGACATTGACTTGGTTAAAACAGGATATTATCAGGGAAGGCTGGTTGTTGATTGACGAGTATTATATTGGGGGTAATGCGAGGGAGAGTATGACTTCTTTGGGCAGGGAATTGGAAAAACAGAGCTTCCAATATAGAAAGATGCTGTTGGAGGTGGTGATAATAACACCTCTGGCGAGGTTGATAGATTGGACGGCAAGGCTAATCCCCACAGAGCGTATTTTGTGTAGTTATGACGAGAAAACAGGCAACGTGACACTTTCTGTAAGAAAGAAGGGTCAGAAAGGGACAAGGGAGATTACCTATGACTCCAAGCCTTATAGAAAATATTACTGGACAAATGAACGCATACACGCTTAGGAGAGGTTGATATGATTAAGAGAATAAGAGGGTATATCTTGGTAGTAATAATGCTTGTGGTTTTGTTATTACCATTTGGGTGTGGTATGGAGGGAGACCCGTTATTTGAAATATATACCGAAGATGTCTACCCTGGGACTACTAGTACCTATGATGTAGGTAGCCCAACCCTTACTTACCTTAATGGTTACTATGACAATTTATTTGTAGGTGGAGTTCCTGTTGGTGGGGGTGGTGATGTAGTTGGCACTCCGCCTTCAGTGAATAATACCATAGCTAGATATGATGGCATTACGGGTTTATTGATACAAGGGTCTGGGGTAGATATAGATGATTTTGACAATATAACTACAACTGGGGATATTGATGGGTTTGATATAAATGCAGGCAATGATGTCAATGTAACTAATGATTTAGATGTTACTGATAATGCCGATATTGGTGGAGACTTAGTTGTAGTAGGCTCTATAACAGGCAGTAATTATATCGGCATAGATGCTGATATGGTGGAAGTCGAAGAGCTTGGTGTAGCCACCTATGACGATGTTCAAGACTATGAGAACTTCTTTGGAGATAGAACACTACTATCAGGTGGTGGTATAACAGATAATGGGAATGGGACTGCTGCGGTTGCTGCTGGAACTGCTTGGGCTAAGGCTACTGACTCTGATACTGCGGTAGGTAAGTTCTTTGACTTTTCTGCCAACAATAGTGTTGCCCTTACTGATTTATTAACTAGCTACATTTACTTAGATTACAATGCTGGCACTCCTCAAATAGTGGTATCCACATCTATAACAACTCATGGATTCAAGCAAGACCATATTCATATAGCAACTATATTCCGTAATGGAACAACTCTTCACTATCATGAAGAAGATGCTATAGGAATAGGAAGAATCAATATAGTAGATATGCGTCTTCTTGAAATACATGATGCTGACCGTGCCTCTGGATTAACAACTTCTGATGGGGGTGCATTGTCTCTCTCAATTACATCAGGTGTAATCTATGAGGGATTAAATAGGCATACTGCAAGCGTTGATGGGTCTACATGGTCTACTTGGTACTATGATGGGGATTTAGGAACTCCTGCTTGGGTAGAAGTAACGGGTCAGTCAACAATAGATAATGCCAATTATAATGATGTGGCTACTGGCCTAGCCAATCTAACAGCTAACAGGTATGCCGTACATTGGGTTTATGTTGACATAGATGGGGCTAACCTGTTTATAATTTATGGACAGGGAAACTATACGATTAACCAAGCAGAGGAGGCAGGGGTTCCAGCCTCATTACCCGATATAGCAGTACATTATGGTATTTTAATAGCCAAGATTATTGTTCAGGAAGGACAAACATCGCTGGAGATTTTATATCCTTGGACAATTACATTTCACTCCTCTAAGGCTACAGACCACGGAAATCTAGCAGGATTGGCAGACGATGACCATCCTCAATATGTATTAGAGGCATTATTTGATGCTTACACGATGTTATATGCCAATACAGATGATACACCTGCGGCATTAACTATTGCTACTTCTAGAATAGTCGGGAGGTTGGTGGCTGGAGGCATTGACGCATTAACTATACAGGAAGTGTTGTCTCTTTTGCTCACCACTAAGGGTGACTTGATTACCTATACTACTCTGCCTGTGCGATTAGGGATTGGTGGTGACACAACTGTATTAACTGCCGATTCAGGTGAAGCAAGTGGCATGAAATGGGCTGCGCCTGCTGGTGGGGGTGCAACTTATACAGGTTTGGATGGGTCTGTTACTACTACTGCCGCTGGAGAAGGTGGGGGGGATGGTGCTTGGGTGGATTGGGATTTATCTGGCACGCTCCCTGTTGGAACTATTGCGGTGGACATAATAATATTTAAGTTGATTGCTACAGATAGTGTTGGAGTGAGGACAAATGGCTCTGCTTTAGCCAGAGAGTTTGAAACACTCAATAGTCAGCAGTTGGTATTGACAGTGGATGTGGCTGCTGACAGAATTATTGAAATACAATCCGATGATGTTAGCGATGCGGATACATTCAGTTTAATAGGTTATTGGGATTAAGATAGAAGGGAGGTGATTAGAGATGACTTGGTGGATATTATTGGCACTGGCTGGATTCTTAACATTGTTGTCTTTGAGGCACTATAATCTCTTTTTCTCGCTTAGTGGGGCTTTATTGTGGCTTGCGATTTGGGGGTATCATCTTAATAATCCACCAGCTAACGTTGCTATCGGGTCTTTTGTCTTTGACTTACTTTTCTATGTTTTTATCATGATGTTTATAGCAACCATCTATTTGTTCTTTGTGAATAGGGGTAGGATGCCATCAGGTAAAACTAGGACACCAGTTGAACAGGCTAAATACGAGAAGGAATATGAGGAAGCCAAACGATTACCTTCGGATGGAGAAGAAGCATACCGCCAGCGAGTAAGACGGGCTTTAAGAAGTAAGAGGAGAAGGTAGTGGAGATATATCGCTTGACTTCAAGGGGTGAACGGTTGGCTCATAGTTATAGAAGCCCACGTACCCCACCTTGGGGCGTGATACATTTTTTGAATAAAAGGAGTGCTGCCACGAAAGAGCAGGTTTTGGAGAATGTGCCAGGGGCAACCTCTGGCACATTAATGAAACTAAGGATAAAGAGGATTATAACTGAGGAAACAGAGGTCAATGTATGATGCCAGTATTTAGGCGAGGCAAAACATTAATTGAATTAGAAGATGAAACCGAGCATTTAGAGACTGAGGATAAGCGACTAGATGCCGAAATGTCTATTGCCCAAAAACGGGTAATGATAGCACAGTTAAAGAAGCGGGGGTTAAAACCAAGGCATTTTGAGTTCGATTGGCGGCGCATTTGGAGTTGGCTTAAAGTTAACTAAACTCGGAGGTCTATTAGGCAGTGGTGGTACTCACATATCAAAAAAGGAAACGAATGAGAGGCAGTTCCTTTGCATTGCCAAGAGAGAGGAAATATCCTATTGACACTTTGGCAAGAGGTAGGAACGCTTTAGCTAGGGTTTCTGCTCATGGCACTGAGAAGGAACAGGGAATTGTTAGGCGTAAGGTCTACCAGAAGTACCCCAGTCTGAAGGCGTAGTAATGGTAGTTTATTGCAGGAAATGTGGGCAATATAGGGATATGGTACATCCTAAAAAAATACAAATGAAGAACGGGAGGGTGGGATATGAGGGTAAGTGTTCTAGGTGTAATGTTAAATTAATGAGGGAAAGCCGTTAGAATGCTTACAGTCTCTATAGTTTTGCCAACACGCAATGAAGAAGCTAATATAGCTAAATTAATCGGTTTTATAAATCAAGTAATTTGGGGCGTTGATATTATAGTTGTAGATGACAGCGATGATGCTACGGCAGGCATCGCTTCTTCTTTGGGTGCTAGGGTTTTAAAAGGGAAACAGAAAGGATTGGGGCAGGCGATAGTAGACGGGATAAACGCATCAAAGAGCGATGTGGTGTTGGTCATGGACGCTGACTGTTCCCATAGCCCGCAAGATATACCTAGATTACTAAAGCCGATACTGGAACAGGGGGCGGATTTCGTCATTGCAAGCCGTTATATCGCTGGGGGCGATGTTAGTGAGTGGAATTATAAGCGTAGAGTCCAATCGTTGGTTGGCGTTAAATTAATGCAGTTAGTAACCAGAGTTAGTGATAGTAATTCTGGTTACTTTTGTTTCAGGAAGTCAATTTTAGATGGGGTGGAGTTGAAGCCACATAGTTGGAAGATAATGCTAGAGGTGTTGTTCAAAGGGAACTGGGTTTTTAAAACAGAAGTACCTATAAAATTTGGTGACAGAAAAGGTGGAGTTAGTAAGAATAGCATTAAAGAGAGAGTGTTTCACGCTATTCATATATTGAGACTATTGGTGTGGAAGTTTCGGAGATATATAACATTTGCCTGTGTCGGCGGGATAGGTGCTATTTGGTATTTTTCTTTACTCTATCTACTAACCGAGTATGCGAATATTTGGTATGGGTATTCAGCGATAGTCGCAACGTTGGTGGCAATTACTAGCAATTATCTTGTAAACCACTATTATACATTTAGGAAGCTGAAGCAACATAATAAAAATATGTTCAAGGGATGGTTAAAGTATGCTTTTAATTCCGTAGTAGGCGATGGGCTTGATTGGGTTGTCTTGGTAGCACTCACTGAGATATTTGGCGTGTGGTACATGTTTAGTGCATTAATCGGTTCTGGGGTGGCTTCTGGCGTAAAGTATATCATGGCGCGGGAACTTGTGTGGAAAGGGAAGAGAAGAACTGCGAAAGACGAGGATTATGAGTGGTACGCATATTTTAAAGGGTTACCTTGGCAGAAAAGGTGGAAGCGGATTATTGCTGGGATAACGAAGGAATTTGCTGAATACCCTAGTGGGAACGCAGGCTCGGTACTTGATGTTGGTTGTGGGTCAAGCCCACAGGGTTTGCTGATTAACCATGATGATTACAGAGGCTACGATGCAAGTAATTCAAAAATCAGGTATATGAACAGGAAGCAAATATTTGGTCATCACTCTTTTCTCACGGGAAGTTTTAAGGACATAAAAACTGATGTCTTAAGCGAGAGCGTTGATACGGTATTATTTATTGAGGTTATTGAACACCTGAGAGGGATGGCGGAAGCTCGCGTGGGGTTGCAGATTTTCTACGAGAAGTTGAAGTATGGTGGTAAATTAGTTATTGCCACGCCAAACTTTGGTGGTTTTATGGGGAAGTGGATGGACAAGCTCTACGGATTGTTTCAAAAAAATGCTTATCAAGCAGAACACCAGTTGAAGTTTGATTTGCCTTTACTTAAAAAAGTATGCGAAGAATCAGGCTTTAAGTATATAAAAAGTAAAATACCGTCTGGCGCAGATATAGTGTGCTTGTTTGAGAAGGTCTAATGAGAGTTACCGTCCCGACATTTCATGGTAGGGTGTCGTTGCTTTTGGGTGTAATCGCTGGGTTTTTTCTATCTGGCTTTGCTATATACAACATTATATTACTTCGGGATAATAATATTGTCGGCAATATTATTATTGTATTAGTGGGTGTGGTATTATCTGCTCATTGCTTTGATATATTCAGGTATTACAAAAGGCATCGTATTGTAAATATACAAAAGACAGAGACACATCGCATAGTGACTAAAGCAAGTGGTAACCCAAGCAGACTGATGTGCATGTGGAATGCCTTGAAGATAGCATGGGATCAAGCACCATTTAGGGCGTGGTTGATAATATGCACTTTGGGGATAGTTGCAGGTGTTTTAGTAAATATTGGGATGACAAACCTTGTGTTGTTGGTGGCTATAGCCTGTTTGGGTTTGGGAATGGAGGTGGCGAACACCAGTATAGAGGTTCTTTTGGATATTGTTCATCCTGCTTATAGCGAAAAGGTAAAGGTAGTCAAAGATTTATTTGCTACCGTGCCAATATTCGTCTACAGCGCCTATGTGGTTAGTTGGCTGATATTGGTTGTGCCGTCAATATGGCAGAGGTTGGTATGATATGGGATTACCCAATAGCAGATATATTAAGGTCTGGCGTTCTTCACTTTATTTTGGGTTTTGCGGTGGGCTTGCTGGGGTTTTGGTTGACCTTGACCATTGGTTTGCATATCAAGGCATCCAGTTTATCCCTCTCTTGGAAGGAAGACCGCTCCATTTATTTCTGGCTATCATCGCTGGTTGTGTCGTTGTCTATAGTATTTCACGTCTTAGAAGATTGGTTACTAAATTGGTTTTGAAAAAGGATTAAATGAGATGGGGTTAGAACAATTAACACTTGAAACCAAGTTGAATAAAATTGAGTTTGCCATTGAGTTATTAAGAACATGGGAACCAAAAGAAGGTTATTACTTTGGTGATAGTGGTGGCAAGGATTCATCCGTTACTCTGGATTTATTGATTAAAGCGGGGGTAAAGTTTGATGCTCATTATTGTGTATCACCAATAGACCCACCTCAAATATATGATTTCCTGAAACAGTATCACCCCGATACACAATGGGATTTCCACGCACGGGGGTTTTGGCAACTTGTGGAGAAGAAGGCATTGCCCTTGCGTATTACTCGTTGGTGTTGCCAAATTATTAAAGAGGCTGGGGGTGAAGGTCGGATTGTAGTTTTGGGCAATCGTAGAGACGAAGGTGGTATACGGAGGCATCAATGCTACGTGGAGACAAGTAGACGCAAGAAAGCTAACAAAACCTTTATCCGCCCCATTCTGGAATTTAGTAACTATGATGTCTGGCAGTATATCCGTGAGAATCATGTACCCTACTGTTCATTATATGATGAAGGGGCAAGCCTTAAGGGTTATGGTAGAGGTGTATTTAAGCGTATTGGCTGTGTATTATGCCCCTTTTCCCGTAATATTGAGCGGGAGGAATTATATTTCCCTAAGATAGTAGCGAATTGGAAGCGGGTTTGTGAGCGAATAGTCAATGCTCAAAAGGCACGTGGATATACAACATTAAAGGGCAAACCTCTAAAAAATAAATTTGAAACGGGTGAAGAACTATATCAATGGTGGGTAAGACGTAAATAGTGAACAGGTATGACTAATCAAGAGGTGATAAAAGAATACTTGAAAGGGATAATAGGAATACCGCTTATATTCGATGGTAATTGTCTTTGCCCTGAATGCTTGAAGTTTGCTATGGATGTATATGGTGGCACTTGGTAGTGTAAGGCTTGTGATGGTAGATACCCAGGTACAATCAGGGTAGATAAGTGGGGTCAGCGATGGCTAAATCTACATTAGCGAGAAGAAATGATTAATTATGCAATGATAAACAACCTGCAAGAAGTACGTGAGATTTATGAGGAATGGACAGGGAAAGATGTAAGGGTGGGGCAATTACCTATGAATAGCCATGTTGCAGTTGCAATGTTCAAGAAAAAAGTAGTTGCTGTGGCTCAAACAATTGTGGTACACGACTCAATTTGGGATAGGGATTGGTTACTTGTAGAGAATGTTTATGTGGCAAAAAAGTTTCGCAGGCGGGGTATTGGAAGTGGGTTAATGAAATTTATAGAAAGTGTTTTCCTCTTACCAGATAAGTGTCAATTCCTTAAACTTACGAGCAGTAAACTAGAGGGGCAGGCAATGTATCGAATTCTAAGATATGAGGAAGGATTGTCATTTAAGAAATGGGCAAAGACATAGTAATATTTGATTTACACGGGACATTAGCTGATAGCAGAGTACCTATCAGCGATAAGATGGCAGGGTATTTGAAGCAGTTGCTTAAGGTAAAGATTCTTGCGGTTGTGTCTGGGTCTACCTATCAGCAGTTTGAGACGGAGTTACTAAAACCGCTGGGAGATTGTGATTTCAGTAGATTATCCTTATTCCCCTCCGAGGCAACTGAATTTTATTCTTGGTACAGAACGTGGCACAGGATTTATGCTATTGAATTAATGGAGAGCGAAATACAAAAGATACGGGAAGCGTTTAATAAAGTATGCCGAGTAGTAGGTTTCTTGCCCAAAGATACATTTGGGGAGACTCTTATGACAAGGGGTGGACAGGTTACCTATTCAGCCCTAGGCTTTGATGCTCCTCTGGAAGTGAAGAAGGGATGGGATATTAGTTTGGCGAAGCGATTAGTGCTAAAGGACAAGTTGGCGGAATTATTGCCTAATTATGATATTTCAATCGGTGGTTTTACTTCCGTTAATGTGAACCATAAAGGGATGGGGAAGGTGAATTGTATCAAGGAGATGTGTAGGCGTAATAATTGTAATATTGACTCAATTCTTTATGTGGGCAATGAGTTTTATGAAGGGGGCGATGACTTACCAGTGAAGGAGATGGGTGTGGACTGTGCTGAAGTGACTAGTCCCTTAGATACTGAAGCATTGATTGGAGGGTTGTTGGATGATAGAAGGTAAAACAGTTGTCTGTGTGGCTATTGGGGGAGACCCTTTGCACCAGGGGCATGTAGCTCATATAAAAGAAGCTTCTAAATTAGGGGACTATCTTATAGTGATAGTTGGTTCAGATGCTCAAATTGTAATGAAATATGGGTATGTTTTATCACCTTTACATGAGCGGATTAGAAGGGTTGCAAAAAAGGCTCCGTTCATTCAGGGGATAGCGGTTTCGGTTGATAAGGATAATCTGGCGATGGAGACATTAAGGTGGTTAAAGCCTGATATTTATGCGAAGGGTGGGGATAGAACTCCTGAGAATATGCCCCAAGCTGAGTTGGATATCTGCAAAGATATAGGATGTCAAGTTGTGTATGGCGTTGATGGAGTAATAAAATCCAGTACAAGTATAAGGAAGAGAATAGAGAGGTTTAGGCTAAGCATGAAGTCTTAGGCTTTGATATTATACAGCTTTAGAAGCTAAATAAATGAATAAAAGCAAAGTTATAATAATAGTCGGCTTGGTAGTATTTTGTATAATAATCGTATTGCCCCCTATTATGCGTGGTTATGTGTATCCGAATATTGGAGATGATACTGCTGCTCATATGAATATTTTAGATACAATAGGGTTGTTTGCCCCTGGTAATGAAAACCTAGAGCAAATTCGCTATAGTGCGATTTACATAGTTGGCTATCCTTTAGACCTTGTGAGTCATATATTTAGTGTGAGCAAGGATACATTATTTTTTTGGTTTAATTATTTAGCATTGATTGGAGTAGGGCTAAGTTTATTTTTTATATTCAAAGACTTAGTAAGTTTATCTGCTGGAATAGTGGCGTTAGTTTTGCCAATATTTACCTCGTATAGTATGCTGTTGTTATTTTACAGTGGCGTAGTTTTTGAGATTATTAACATCGGTATCATATTGCCACTAGCTTGCTACTTTACAATTAAATGGTTGATGGCAAAAAACAAACGGTATGCCATTAGTGCAATTTGTCTATTCTTATTGTTCGCAACGTTTCATAGCACTGGTATTTATCTTCCCTTTATCATTCTCGCAAGTCTTGCATCCTTTATCATTTACAGGGCAATGAAAAGGCAAGCTATTTCTAAATGGGGGGTTTTATATACAGTAGTAGCAGTATCTTGTTTTATTGTACTGTTTATGCTCTTTAATCCGATATTGGAGAATATATTTCAAGCGGTGGCTGTACCCTATGGTGGTATATCAGGACTTCCGCTATTGCAGGAATCGCTTTTGCATTACATGTCGTATTTTACACTGGTGATTCTCATAATATCTGTTGCTTTCTTGGTCGGGAAATACAGGCAAATAAGTGACACCGAGAAATTAACTGTTGTGGCATTCGGTGCGTTGGCAGTTCTTATGTTGCCTGCTATATTATTTGGTTGGTCTCCCCAACCCTTTAGACAGGGAATGGCTTTAGCCATATTCTTATCAATGGTTGCCGTCGCTCTACTCGGTATTGTAATAAGGTTGGATAAAAGGCGTGTGGTGGTTTTGGTATTGGTAGGATTAGTTATTGGTGGTGGGACAATAAACGCTAATAGTTGGTTGGGTAATTACAATAGTGCATTGGAAAGGATAGATATAGAGGCGATTGAGTACATCAATAGTCTACCAGGGGAGTATTATAGTTCTTCAGATAATGTTGACCCTTGGATATATAGCAGATACGTTGAGAAAAAACATCGGATACAAGGTGGCGATATATTGGTGGTAAGGAATATGCCGATGAAATCAAAGGTGGCATTAGTTGAAGATGGCGACTTGACCTTTGGCAGAGTATTACTAAGCAAGTATATTGATTATGAATCTGGCGTAGAGATAATGATATATAGATGATAACCATGAAAATCTTACAAGTATTTGATTTTCTTTCCTTGCCTCATGGTGGAGGCACTGTAGATGTAGTGTATAGACTATCACGGGCTTTAGGAGATAGGGGGCATGAAGTTACTGTCTGTATTGGTGATTACGCATTAGATAGGCGACTCTATTTTGACTCACTAGCGAAGGTAAGGGTTGAGGTATTTCATAGTTGGTTGAATATACATGGATTTTATATTATGCCGAGCCTTGTAAAGTTGGATATTAAAGACTTTAATGTTGTACACCTTCATTGCTATCGGAGCTTTCAGAATGCAGTGATTTGCAATAAAGCCAGAAGGCATAATATCCCTTATATTATAGATGCTCATGGTTCTACTGTGGAGTTACAGGGCAAGAAGCAGTTGCTTAGGAGGTTCTATGATAAAGTTTTTGGGTATGAGGCATTAAAACATGCCAGTCGGGTTATCGCTGAAACTGAAATAGGCATTGCTGAATATAAACATTTGGGTGTAAGTTCTGACAAAATTGCATTGATACATCCCTTGTTTGACATCAAAGAGTTTGCCGTATTGCCACCGATGGGGTTATTTAGGAGCAAGTACAATATTAAAGAACAATATATAGTTCTGTTTTTAGGTAGAATACATTGGGCTAAAGGTATTGAAACATTGCTGGAGGCTACGGAACATTTAGCAGATATATGTGTAGTTATAGTTGGGCAAGATGGTGGCTTTAAGGAAACCTTGGGAAGATTGAGGGGAAATAACATATTGTTTACAGGTTTTTTGGGCGGGCAAGATAAACTCTCAGCCCTTGTGGATGCCGATATATTAGTACAACCCTCAATGGTTGAAGCTGGTGCCCGACCATCGCTAGAAGCCATATTGTGTGATACACCAGTTATTGTCACTAAGAATACTGGTGCTGGTAAGGAAGTAGCAAAAATGGATGCGGGTTATTTAATGGAGTATGGAGATGCTGAGGGGCTTTCCAATACCATACAGTATATTCTTAATAATTCTAAGGAGGCTCAGGGGAAGACTCAAAGGGCTAAGGAATATATAAAAAATAACCTGTCATTTGAAAAGCAGATAGTGAAGTATGAAGAACTCTATCGAGAGGTGATGTTATGACTATTTTGGTTACAGGGGCAAGTGGACTTATTGGTTCCCATATATGCAAAAGGCTTGTGTCTGAGGGTTATCAAGTTTTGGGGATGATTCATAATAGAGTTAATCCGTTCATCAATTCATTGTTAAGCTATGAGAACTTTAAGGTATGCATAGGGGATATAAGGCAAGAGGAAACTATCCATAAAGTATTCTCAAACTCTGAAATAAAGACAGTATTTCATACAGCAGCCCAATTGCCTTATACGATAGACAATGACCTTGTTGGGGTTAATATTCATGGCACGCTTTATTTATTAAATACAGCCTGCGAGAACGATGTGGAAGAATTTATATATGCATCAAGTATGGGTGTATATTCTGACCCCCCTAGTTATTTGCCTGTTGATGAAGTTCATCCTGTCAAACCTTCTACTGAGTATGGAACAACTAAACTGGCTGGCGAGATGTCTTGCGAAATTTATGCTGAATTAATGAGGGTTACTATTTTACGTTATGCAGGGGTATATGGGACAAGTAGCGAGAAGAGTCGTGCAGTCAATAATTTTATTCGGCGTGCATTAAGCAATCAACCCCTTGTTGTGAATGGTGATGGGAGCCAGAGTAGTGATTTTGTATATGTGGATGATGTTGTGGAAGGGACACTAATGGCTTGGAAGAAACAGGCTTTAGGAGTTTACAACATTGGAAGTGGGCAGGATGTAACACTAAAAGAATTGGCAAGCCTGATTATTGAAATTACTAATTCAAAGTCAAAGATAATATCTAATAAGGTAGAGGTTGACCGTCCTTTCAGGTTCTTCCTAGATATTGAAAAAGCAAAAGGTGATTTGGGTTACTCACCCCATTCCCTGAGAGATGGCATAAGTTGTTATATTAAAGAGTGGGGAAATGAATGATTTAGCCACCAAGATTAGGTCTCATGTATTGAGGATGACACATAAAGCCCAGTGTTCTCATGTGGGTAGTTGCTTGTCTATGGCTGATATTCTGGCTGTTTTGTATGGGGAGGTATTAAATGTTAGACCAGAACAACCAGATTGGGAAGGTAGGGATAGATTCATACTAAGCAAAGGTCATGCTTGTGCTGCTGTCTATGCAGTATTAGCAGAAAAGGGATTCTTTCCTGCTGACTTGTTGGAAGGATTTTATCAGAGTGGTTCATTGCTATCAGGGCATATTAGTCATTATGTGCCAGGGGTAGAAGCCTCTGCGGGTTCTCTGGGGCTAGGTCTTTCTATTGGTTGTGGTATGGCTTTGGCAATAAAGCAAAAGGTCTATGTATTATTGGGTGATGGTGATTGCAATGAAGGTTCAACTTGGGAAGCGGCTATGTTTGCCAGTCATCATCGGTTGGCAAATTTAATTGCTATTGTAGATTATAACAAGATGCAGGCTCTTGGTACTACTGAGTCCGTATTGAATTTGGCTTCATTGAAAGACAAATGGTTAGCTTTTAATTGGGCTGTGCAGGAAATAGATGGGCATAATTTAGAGCAAATTAAGTTAGCCCTAGAATGCGTTTTGACAGGGAAGCCTAATTGCATTATAGCCCATACGGTTAAAGGTAAGGGTGTGAGTTGGATTGAAAATCGAGTGGAGTGGCATTACAAGTATCCGAATGAAGAAGAATTGAAACAGGCGTTGGAGGAATTGAGATGAAAGGCTTAATGAAAAGATTGAGCATAAATACATATGAATTAGTTGCATATTGTTTATTCACCCTTCCTTTTATAGTTTGGCTTATTTGTATCTGGATAGAATATTGGACTATTGGAACGATATTTGGGCATATCTCTTAGCAGTGGGGGTCGAAATGAAGCATCAGGTAATATTTACTGAAAGGAGGTTGGGATGAATCTTGCACTTGAAGATATGACCAAAGAAGAGTTGATTAAAGTAATCAAGCAAAGTCTTGCCTATCAGCCAACGCAAAAAATACTGCGATGGATAAGGTGGGAATCAATGTGTGAGAAATCTCAATTACTTATGGATGAGTCCATAAAAATGCAAGAGGAGCACACTGGCAAAACAGATATGGCTAGTCACGTTAAATGGTGGGAGGCTAATAATAAGTTCGCTGAAGGTATGAAATTAAGCGATAAAGCAGATACTTACCTAGTAGAAGAACTCAAGATGCAATGTAGTGGAGAGTGATATAGGGGTAATGAGGATAATATATACTGAAAGGAGAAAGTTATGAAAAGGTGTATAGGCTTTGGAGATAAATCTGGCAAATGTGAAAATCCCCCTGGAACAAAGTGGTCACCATATTGGTGTGAAGAATGTAATAAAGAACGGCTAGGGCATATTAGCAAACGAATGGCAAACTTACAAGAACAGTTTAAGGTTCAGCCTACTAAATGGGCAATGAAGTAGAGAGTGATATAGAGCTATGAAGAAGTCTCAGATAATAGATTTTGGCGTGCCGCAAGGGGCAATATTCTCTGATGATGGCAAATATAGATATGCCTTATGGAGAGTATGGAACAAAACACGCCCAATATTATTGCAGATAGGCTTGAACCCTTCTAAAGCTGGTGCAATTAAGAATGACCCCACAATAACAAGGGGAATGGTTAGGGCAGACAGGAATAGATTTGGTGGTTTTCTTATGGCTAATCTCTATGCCTATGTATCCACCGACCCCAAAGCTCTATTGGACAACAGTAATTCCGTAGGAGAACTCACCGACTATTACATCAAACAGATGGTTACTCTTTCCGATAGGCAACTCTGCGGATGGGGTAGTTTCAAGCCAGTATCCCAAAGAGCACCTGCTGTCCTGTTGATGCTAAAGGAAACTTATTGTCTTGGAACAAACGCAGACGGGCAACCAAAGCACCCATTATATGTCGGCTACGATGTGCCTATGGTTAAATACTGTTGGGACAATGAAGTAGAGAGTGATATAGAGTTATGAGGCAAGCATTTATCAATACATTAGTTAAATTGGCAGAAAAGGATGAACGAATCTATCTTCTTACTGCTGATATGGGGTTTGGCTTGGTAGAACCTTTTGCCGACAAATATCCCGCTAGATTTATTAATATTGGAGTAGCCGAACAAAATATGATTGGTATAGCTACAGGTTTGGCATTAGAGGGGAAGATTCCCTTTGTATATTCCATATCTAACTTCCCTACTTTAAGATGCGTAGAGCATATCAGAAATGGTATTTGTTATCATAACTTGAATGTGAATATAGTTGCTGGTAATACGGGATTGACTTACGGTGCTTTGGGCAGTTCACATCATGCTACTGAGGATATAGCGGTTATGAGGACTTTACCTAATATGACGGTGATATCCCCGTTTGACAAAACGGAAGTAGACAAGGCAACTGAGGCGATTGTCGAGTTAGATAGCCCTTGTTATCTTAGATTGGGAAGAACAGAAAAAACATTTCGTTTTATACATGAATTTCAATTAGGCGAATCCTACATAGTGCTTGAGGGAATTGATGCTACATTGATAGCGACAGGTTGGGCAGTTGATATTGCGCTGGAATCTGCATGGAAGTTAAGGCAAGAGGTTATTGGAGTTCGTGTTGTGAATATGCACACTATCAAGCCTATAGATACTGAAGTAATATTAAAAGCAGCAAGAGAAACAGAGGCTATTATAACCATTGAGGAACACAGCATAATCGGAGGATTGGGCAGTGCTGTAGCTGAGGTACTGGCAGAATCAGGTTTACATATTCCTTTTAAGCGAATGGGTATACCCGACAAATTCTGCACTCAAGTTGGCACACATGATGAATTATTGGCAAGTTGCCATTTAACAGTAGATGATATAGTAAGTGAGGTTCAAAATGCCCTTCCATAAAGTACAGGAAGGTCTAAGGAAAGTATTACCCGAAAAGACTTTTGATGAACTATATAAAGTTGCTTGCAATGGATTTGATGTGTACCAAGCCTTACTGGATAAGATTTACTATAGTTATCCTGCACGTGACTATGATGAATGGGTAAAAAGAAGGTTCTTGGGGTTTATTAGCCCTTACACCATGACAAGTAGGGTGGGATTGATAGCTACATATGATGTCATAAAAAAAGCTGTGGGAAATAAGGTAGAAGGTGCTTTTGTAGAATGTGGTGTGGCTAGGGGTGGATGTTCTGCGCTGATGGCTATTATTGCAAGAAATGAGAAAGAAGGTAGAAAGACTTGGCTCTTTGATTCTTTTGAAGGGTTACCGCCACAGTCAGATAAAGATGGTGTACAAAAGCCTGTCAGACATAAAGATAGGAAGGCAAATGATTTAGCTGCTGGGTTTTGTTTGGGGACGTTTGGTGAGGTATGCAATCTATTGTTTGGGAAGTTAAAGCTCTCCCGTATGGATGTGTGTATGATAGGGGGTTGGTTTCAAGATACTTTACCAAGGTATAAAAAAACAATCGGTGAGATAGCGGTTTTGAGATTGGATGGCGATTGGTATGAATCTACAAAGTGTTGTCTTGAGAATCTATATGATAATGTTGTGGCTGGTGGCTTCGTCATTATTGATGATTATCAGTTGATTGGTTGCAAGCTGGCAGTGGATGAATTTCTGGCAAGTAGAAATATTAAAGTGAATATGACCTATGATGCAAATGGAAGGGGGTATTGGCAGAAATGAAAATACCTTTGATTGGCAAGTATTTTGAGGGGAGTTATATTGGTGGGTTTCTGGATACATATGGTCGTGCTACAGTTGTGATTAGTGGTATCCAGTTTATGATAGTGGTGGTTATTCTCTATACGACTAGTCTTCAATCAGCTATAGCTCAATATTTACCTTGGATGTCGTTCTGGCTTTATATACTGTTAGCAGTTCTCCTTGTATTAGGCTTATTGATATTTTCGAGATTAATGATTATACCATCGGCTTATACTTTTACTAATAAGCAATTATGGGAGAACAATAATCCGATGCGTAAGAAGTTAGAGAAAATAGAGATGAACCAAAAAAGAATAATGAAGAAGTTGGGCATTGAAGATAAATAAGGTTTTTATTATTATTTACCTTGCGACTCTTTCTGCTTTGGTGTGGTATAACCTTTCACATGCAGTAGTGAATGATGGGGTGAAAGAATATCAGACATACCTTTTGAATATAGAAAATGGGTGGGTATTTCGGCAAACCCTAATCAACTCCTGCCTTGTTACTACTTGGATACCATCCCTAATACAACGACTAACTGGATGGGATTCCATGATTATATTTCGAGTGTTTCCTACTATATTTTATGCACTAATGCCAGCTTTCGTATATCTTATAGCAAAACGTTATCTCAGTGCGAGATATGCTATAGTTACTGTGTTGGTGGTGGTACTCAACTCTCATTTCCTTTATTTCCCAGATATAGGGCGTGTCGGCGTAGCAATAGGGTTTATGGCAGGGATGATGTGGGCATTGCTTGAGAAGAGATTGATATGGGCTGGTATGTTTGCGTTATTGGTCGTATTTTCACACTATGGTACTAGTTTGATAGCCGTAGGGATTGTTGGGGTTGCCACTTTTGTCCCACTAGTTTGGAAGAGGCGAGTGGTAAGGCATTACTTGGTAGTATTCTGCCTTCTGTTTGTGGTAGTGGGCATATGGCACTTTGGGGTGGCTGCCTATTCAGGCAAAGTTATGTTTCAGACCTTATTCCAAACCGAACAGACGGGACAAATTCTCCCACAATATCCCTTGCTTGACCCAACAACCGAAGAGAATCCCTTGCTTGACCCAACAACTAGAGAACCTGCGGTACAGGAAGCAATTGGGTTAAATATAAGCGATATGACAACACCCAAGAAAATAGAAGTAATAGCCAATTGGCTAGTGGTGCTAATAATAAGTCTTGGATTGTACTATGTGACTAGAAATAAGAAGATAGATGGTCAATTCAAGATAATGTCACTGGCGTTTTGGGGATTGATATTATTTACTATTGCTATTCCTTGGTTGTCAGTATATTACGGGGGAATGAGAGTTTACTTTACGGCCACAGTCTTGTTGGCGATATGTTTTCCATTGGGAGCAGAAAAGATAGCAAAGAAGATGCGCATACCCCCGTTATTACTTATGGCTGTAGTGCTTGTGCTTTATGCACTATCAACTTCGGGGGTTATTTATTTGCCATTTGGATTGGCTAAGACGTTTCCTGTTGCGGTGACTTTGCCATGAGAATAAAAAGTAGGTTTAAAACTGCTGAGTTTTTAATGCAGACTAGGTATTATATGATATTGACATTCATAAAGAACAGGAAAGTAGAGGGCAATCCAAAGGCTTGTAATGTCTGTGGATGGCAAGGTAAAAACTTTTATACTTTCTATAATGAGATGTTTCGCATAAAAGATGAAACCCTTTGCCCTAAGTGTGGCTCTTGTATTTATCAGAGATATTTAGCTAAGTATCTTGAGGAAAACTTTTCTACTACTTCCCCATATAAAGTGCTGGAGATAAGCCCATATAGGTCTGACCCTGTGGGGAGAGTCCTTAAGGGAATGGATTTTACATCAATAGATATAGTCAAAGGTAGGGCTATGGTTCAAATGGACTTGAGAGACCTTGCCTTTGAGGATAATACCTTTGATATAATAGTCTGCTCGGCTGTTTTAGAGCATATAAAAGAAGACGTTGTAGCTTTGGGGGAAATGTACAGGGCGTTAAAACCTGATGGTGTGGTTATTATTGAAATCCCGATGGGATATTATAATGACCCTCTCGGCACACATACTATTGAATATAAGGGCACACCCTTTTATGAACATCATAGAAGTTATGGGTGGGATTTTAGCGAGAAGATGGGTAGGGTTGGATTTAAGAGTAAGATTATAAGATATGAAGATGAAAGATTAGGGTTGGAAAATTCAAGTATCCTTGGATTTTATGAGGGGAAGAAATGAGAATAGCTTTATTTGGTGGTGGGAATAAAGGGTCTGTAGTCTTAAAGAAGTTGATAGAACTTCAGGAAGATGTTGTAGGGGTGTTCTACTTTGATGAAGATAAACATGAAACTATTTGGCATGACAAGATTGATAGTGTAGCTATGGCAGTAGGGATTCCGAGTGTAATATCACATAGTATTACCACAGATGAAGTTACAAAATTCTTAGAACGAATGAATCCTGAAGTTATCTTTGTGGCAGGGTGGAGATACAAAATACCCCAAGAGCAATATTCTATTCCAACAAAGGGTTGCATTGTGTTCCATGACTCCCTACTTCCCAAGTATAGGGGTTTTGCTCCTATGAACTGGGCAATAATAAATGGGGAAAAACAAACTGGTGCTACTATGTTTTTTATTGCCGATGAGATAGACAGTGGAGATATTATAGCACAAGGACGACGGAGAATTGGTGTATTAGATACAGCAGAGACATTAGAAAGGGAACTTGCCGACTTTTATGGTGTTATGTTGGAGTCAACTCTGCCTCTTATCAAGAGTGGTAATGTTAAAAGAATACCACAAGACCACTCTAAAGCTACTTATACTTGCAAGCGTATCCCTAATGACGGATTGATTGATTGGAGTCAATCCACTATTCAGGTTTATAATTTAATTAGAGGTTTAACTTATCCGTATCCTAATGCCTTTAGTTATATTGATGGGAAGAAAGTATATATCAAGGAAGTCAAGTTGAATACAGAGCCAAAGAACTATGTGGGAAGAATTACTGGAAGGGTGGTCAATATAAAAGGTGAATGGGAAGAAGTATTAACTGGTGACGGCTCTTTAATGGTCAACACTGGTGGTATGGTGAAGAGTATCAAGGCAACCCTTGGAGGTTCAAAATGAAAACTGTACTGATAACGGGAGGCATGGGTTTTATTGGTAGCAACCTGATAAAGTTTTTGTTCAATAACTATGATTATGAAATCATTGTCCTTGATGCTTTAACTTATGCAGGTAATATGGGTAACATACCAGATGAGATTAAGAAGGATTCAAGATTTACTTTTTGGTATGGCAATATAAAAAGTGCTGCATTGGTTGATGAATTGGTTGCCAAATCAGATGTTGTGGTTCATTTAGCTGCGGAAACCCACGTTTCTAGGTCTATTTACGACAATGCTGTGTTCTTTGAAACGGACGTTCTCGGAACACAGACCATAGCAAATGCTGTGTTGAAACATCCAGTTGATAGGTTTATCCATGTTTCAACATCTGAGGTTTACGGGACTGCATTGAGAGTGCCTATGGATGAAGAACACCCTTTGAACCCCACCACACCTTACGCTAGCGCTAAAGTTGGGGGGGATAGGTTAGTTTATTCTTATTGGAATACATATGGGATACCAGCGATTATCCTCAGACCTTTTAATCAATATGGGGCTAATCAGCACTTGGAAAAAGTAATCCCACGCTTTATTACGAGTGCGTTGCTTGATGAGCCATTAACTATTCATGGCTCTGGTGAATATACAAGGGATTGGACATATGTAGAAGATATGTGTCAAGCACTAGATAAGATAATCCATTCAGATATCGACATAATAAAAGGGCAGGTTATTAATATAGGAATGGGCAGGGACATTTCAATAAGAGAGGTCGCTAGTATTATTTTAGATTTAATGGGCAAGCCAAAAGAATTACTTACTTATGGAAGTGACCGCCCTGGTCAAGTAGACAGACACATTGCTTCCACAGACAAAGCCTTTCAATTATTAGGGTGGAAGGCTGAGACTAATTTTGAAGATGGTATTATCAAAGCCATTAAATGGTATACAGAAAATCGTGATTGGTGGAGGAGTCTTTTATGGATGAGGCAAGTGCTTACAAAAAGTAAGGATGGGAAGATTGAGTATCACTAAAGTTGAGTTCTACAAACACAATATAGATGAAGCAGATATTGCGAGAGCAGCAGAGGTATTAAAAAGCCCTATGCTTACTACGGGGGAGGTAGTGGAGGAATTCGAGGGGAAATTAGCAAACTATTCGGGGCTTAAATATGTGGTGGCTGTGTCTAGTTGTACTGCTGCTCTTCATCTTTCATTACGAGCATTAGGAGTAAGGCAAGGGCATGAAGTTATAACTACTCCCATGACATTTATAGCAACATCAAATGCGATATTGCATACAGGGGCAATACCTATTTTTGTTGATGTCAATAAGGAGACAGGGTTGATTGATAGCACAAGGATTAGAGGAGCAGTAACCCCAAAAACAAAGGCAGTGCTACCAGTTCATTTGTATGGGCAGATGTGTGATTTGGATAAACTAACCTTTTGTGGACTAAGATTATTGGAAGATTCCGCTCATTGTTTGGAGGGAATAGGTGGTTGGGGCTATCAGCCAGGGCTGAATAGTGATGGGGCGTGTTTCTCATTTTATCCAACTAAGTCAATCACTTCTGGAGAAGGTGGGGCATTTGTCACTAATGATAGGCATTTTGCTGAGGATGTAAGATTGATGAGAAATCACGGGATGACCAAAGGGGCACATGAGCGTTACAACAAGGCTTATCAACATTGGGATATGGAGATGCTTGGGTATAACTATAGAATGTCTAATATTCAGGCAGCTTTGCTATTGGGTCAACTAGATAGAGTTGATGAATTCATCCAAAGAAGAATAGAGATTTGGAACTTGTATGAAGGTGGATTAAAGGGCAATCCACAGATAAGAGTAATTAAAACAAATGAGGGTAGTGCAAGGTTAATGTTTACTATTTTAGTAAACAATAGGGATAAAGTGTTGCATGAATTACAAGAGAAGGGGATAGGAGTAGCAGTAAATTATAGGGCAGTACATTTACTGAGTTATTATAGAAAGCGCTTTCGCTACAAGGAAGGGGATTATCCTAATGCAGAATATATTGGGAATCATACAATAACTCTTCCTTTGTATCCAAAGTTGACTGATTTGGAAGTAGAATATGTTATTGGGAAAGTGCATAAGGCTGTTAAGTGATGAAGAAAAGACTTTGGAATATAAAAGATGACTTCTCTGTTTCTTGGAAGGAAGGAAAACTATTAAGCAAACTTGCTGAGAAGTGCGTTGGCAGAGGCGCAATAGTGGAAATAGGTTCATGGAAAGGCTTTTCTACAATTTATCTTGCTTGGGGTTCTAAATCAGGATATGCTACCAAGATATATGCGATAGACACTTTTGCAGGGGATATAAATAATTTAGTAAGTGGCGAAGGTAGCACTTATATTGAGTTCACTGCAAATTTAAAAAATGCAGGTGTTAAAGATATAGTTCAACCAATGGTAATGGCATCGGAACAGGCAGCAAGGGAATGGGACAGTACGCCGATAGAACTTTTGTGGGTAGATGGAGACCATGATGATATCGAGGCAGACTTTGAAAGATGGTATCCGCATTTAATCTTTGGTGGCATCATGGCTATACATGATACGGTATATTGGGATAATATGTTGCCCTACAAGGTGGCGGTAAGGGAACTTTACAAATCAGGCAAGTTTGCTGATGTGAAAAGAGTTGGCTGTATTACTTATGCCACAAAGGTTAATAGTCTCTCCGCAGGAGATAAAATCAGAAATAAATACGCACTCTACAGAAGATATACTTATCAGATATTCATACCTTATTTTACAAAGTGTTTGGTATTAGCAGATAAATGGATTAAGAGGATTAAGGAAAATGGATGACATAGAAAAGATATTTATAAGTAGTAGTAAAGCTGAATTAATAGAATGGCTTACTGAAGCATTGGTGAATACTGATAAGGCAATTATTGTTCTGATAGAGGATATGGAAAATGGGAAATACACTAGCCATGTTACAACATTGGGTTTGGTTACTACCTATGAAGCCTATGGCATACTTGAAGTGGCAAGGCAGGATTTGCAAGGCGAGGATTATTAAATGCCTATAGTCAGCGTAATATTAGTGACATATAATCGCTGTGAGGTATTAAAAAGGTCTATTGAGGGTGTTCTAGCACAGTCCTTTTTGGATTATGAGCTTATTGTTGTGGATGATTGTTCCACTGATATTACTGAAAGTGTAGTTAAAGAGTTTAATGATGAGAGGATAAAATATATAAAACTAGAGGTAAACACTGGAGGCTCTTTTGTTCCTAGGCAAGTGGGGCAGAAAGCATCAAATGGTAAATACATAGCAGTAATAGATGATGATGATTTTTGGATAGAAAATGATAAATTACAGTTGCAAATAGCATATCTTGAAAGCCATCCAGATTGTGTATTGGTAGGAACAAATGCGATTGGTAGAGATAGGAACGGTCAGGTAGTTCTAAGGATTAATTACCCGCAAGATGACAGAAGCATAAGAAATAAAATGTTAATACGTAATCTATTTTATCATTCCAGTGTAGTATATAGAAGGGAAGCATATCTCCAAAGTGGAGGATATCAAATGCTTGATAATGGTTATTACAGTAATTATGCCAATGAGTATGACCTTTGGCTAAAGTTTGGAATTCTTGGGCAATTAGCTAACATACCTATATATGGTGTCGGGCATATTTGCAATGTTCAAGTATTAGGTATGAAGACCAGAATAGAGTTTATGTTGCAACACATAAAGGATATCAGGAGATATAAATTGCACTATCCCAATTACAATATAGCTTTTATTGTTAGTGTAGTATTAACTATACTTGAAGCACCAATGCTGGTACGGTTAAAGAAATTTGCTCAAAGGAGAAATTTTTAATGCTGGAGTTAACCAATAGGGTAATAATGGTGACTGGCGGTACAGGTAGTTTCGGTTCAGCGCTGATAGATTATTTGCAAGGAAGCAATGCTAAATTTATTGTCTATAGCCGTGACGAAAGTAAGCAATATGATATGTATGTTGAGAGAAGGGATAAGAACATCTCTTATGTTATTGGGGATGTTAGGGATAAAGAGAAATTAATCCACTCGATGCGAGGTGTTGATTATGTTTTTCACGCTGCCGCATTAAAACATGTGCCTACGGGGGAGAAGTTTCCAGAGGAAGTAATAAAGACTAATATACTTGGGACAGAGAATGTTATTGAGGCGGCAGAATACTGTGGGGTGAAGAGGGTGATTGTCCTCTCCACAGACAAAGCAGCTTACCCTATAGGTGCTTATGGGATGAGTAAGGCACTTGCGGAGAAAATAGTATCTGCTCATAAGGGGAATACTGTAAACGTATGTTTACGGTATGGCAATGTATTAGGTTCTCGTGGTTCAATTATCCCGTTATTTTTGGGGATGATAAGACGGGATGAGCCGATTACGATAACAAATCCGAATATGACACGGTTTATACTGACGCTAGAAGAAGCGGTTAAGATTGCCTTGAAGTGCCTATATGATGGGAAGACTGGTGAGTTATTTATAATGACTCCACCTGCTTGTAAGATTAAAACTATTGTAGAAGCGTTGGAGTTGCATTTTGGGATAGAACTTGCCAAGACTATCATAGGGATAAGACCTGGTGAGAAGATGCACGAGGTATTGCTTACAGGGGCAGAGGTTTATAGGGCGAAGGCTGAAGTGGAGAATAATATCACTTATACAAGGATAGTCATGCAGCAATCGTTGGATTATTATTTTGGCGGTGAGGATTATATTGAGCCAGAACCATTTTCATCCCTGAACGCTGAACAATATAATGCAGAACAAGTATTGAGTAAGCTAAAGGAAGCTAAGTTATTATGAGAATCGGGATAACAGGATGGCGAGGATTTATCGGCTCATATCTTAAAGAAAAGATAGAGAATCCAATATTATTTCAAGGGGACTTGAGGAATTTTGAAGTTGTTAAATTGTTTACCAAAGGATGTGATAGGATTTACCATATTGCAGGGAGGAACAAGGGTAATGATGGTGCGATTTTATCAAATAACCTTGTTGCTACAGGGAATCTTATCTTGGCATCTAAACTACAAATTATAAACCCTGAAATCATTTTTGTTTCTCCTAAGCAAGTTGAGAGACATCGAAACTCTGAATATGGATTGGTCAAGGCGATTGAGGAAATAATCATACAAAAGGCTAAGAGGTGGTGCATATTTAAAGTACCAAATGTCTATGGGGCGGGTGGTAGACCATTCTATAATTCCGTTGTGGCTACTTTTGCCTATCAGTTATCACATAGACAGGAAGTTACTATTGATGACCCTAATGATACTAGGGAGTTTGTCTTTGTGGAAGACCTTGTGGTAAGACTTCTCAAGCCTGAGTTCTCGGTGTATGTTCCTATTGAGGGAGAGGCAATGAGTATAAGGGAAGTATATGAATATCTAACTACAAAGTTGGGGGAACATGAGAACCTAAAGAAATGCTTGGATTATTGGAGGGAACATGTATCACATACATAAAGATGCATCTGGTTCTTTCCAGGAACTTGTCCATTCAAGTGATGTTAAATTCGGGCAACTGAGTAGGCTTACTGTTGAGCCACAAGCTGTACGTGGAGGGCATTATCATACCCACAAAGAGGAATGGTTTTGTTGCTTACATGGGAAGTGTAATATTGTGGTGGAGAATGTTAAGGATGGTGCTAGAAGAGTCCTTTCATTAAAGGATACACATAGGAAGTTTGTACTAATTAAGCCATATGAAAATCATACTGTGCTGAATCTTGGCAGTTCAAAAATATGCGAATTGCTAGTTATTGCAAGCGAAGAATATAATCCTGAAAACCCCGATACATTTGAGGTGGAATAAATGATTAAGACTATGACCATTATGGGAACCCGCCCAGAACTTATAAGGCTCTCTGAAATAATAAAGAAACTTGATAAGTATACCAATCATATTTTGGTACACACAAACCAGAGTTATGCTTATGAGATGAGCCAAATATTTTTTGATGAATTGGGGATTAGGAAGTCAGATTACAACTTGGAAGTCAAAGCAGATACCGTAGGTGAGCAGATTGGGAACATTCTGATGCGGTGTGAACAAGTATTAATGAAAGAGAAACCAGATGCAGTTTTGATATTGGGTGATACGAATAGTGCATTGTCTTGCATAGTCGCTAAAAGGTTAAAGATAGCCGTGTTTCACCTTGAAGCGGGGAATAGGTGCTTTGATGAAAATGTGCCAGAGGAAATAAACAGGCGTATCGTAGACCATACTTCCGATATCAATATGTGCTACACAGAACATGCAAGGAGAAATTTATTAAGAGAAGGGTTTGCACCACAAGATATATTTGTTATCGGTTCGCCACTGCCCGAAGTTTATGCTGCACATCAGAAAGGGATTGAGACATCAAAGATACTTGAAAGCCTTAAATTGGGAAAAGATAAGTACTTACTTGCTTCAATACATCGGGAAGAGAATGTAGAGGATAAAACAACTCTTCGCATACTTTTTGCAGCTTTGTGTAGATTAGGCATAGAATATAAAATGCCCGTTGTTCTTTCAACGCATCCACGTACTAAGAAGCATTTAGACAGTTTGAATATTGGTTATGAGGGAGTTATTGTTCACGAACCGTTTGGCATGTTTGACTTTATTAACCTTCAGAGGAATGCGTATTGCACTTTAAGTGATAGCGGCACGATACACGAGGATAGTGCGATTCTTAGCATACCAGCCGTGAATTTAAGGGAAAGTAATGAGAGGCAAGAAGTATATGACACGGGGAACGTAATACAGGTTGGTAATGACTTTGATACGATATTAAACGCCGTGGAAGTAGTTAGGGGTCAAATTGGGGTGAAGTTTGATAATCCTTATGAGGCTCAAAACTGTTCTGATAAAGCAATCAGATTGATAGTCGGACTCCATAAGATAATAAGGCAAAGGAAGTATCACCTATGAAAATCGTAGCTATGCCAGCCTATAATGAGGGACAATACATTGGGAAGCTGGCAAATGAAATTAAAGAGTATGCTGATGAAATCATTGTGGTTGATGATGGGAGTACTGATGGTACTGCTAAATTAGCAGAAAAGGCAGGGGCTATGGTTATTAGACATGAAAGTAATCTAGGGTATGGGGTTGCAATCCAAAGTATATTGAATGAAGTGAGAAAAAGAACCTTTGGCGTTTTGGTTATTATTGATGCTGATACTCAACATTATCCTAGTGATATCCCTGCTCTTGTGAAGCCAATTGCTAATGGATATGACCTTATTATTGGAGCTAGGAATCATAAGGATATACCATTTTACCGCTTTGTTGGCGGGAAGGTGCTATCAATATTTACCCGAATTCTATCTGGCGAAAATGTTTCAGATAGTCAATCTGGTTTTAGAGCGTATTCAAAGAAAGCTGTATCAAAAATTAAACCAAAGGAAAAGGGGATGGCTGTAGGTTCTGAGATTATATATGAGGCAACTAGACATAAACTTAGGATTATTGAAGTGCCAATCTCAATTAGATATACAAGTGATAGTTCAACTACGAATCCTGCAGTTCAGGGGTTTTATACTTTATATAGAATAGTAGTAATGATATATAGAAGGACAATGAGATAATGTTGCCTAAGATAGATATTAGGGAATATCAAAGGGAATATCACCGTAGATATAGACTTACTCCAAAAAACAAAGTATACAGGAAGCATTACCGTGAAATTAATAGGGATTATGCTAATGAAAGAAACCGTGAGTATTACCAAATACATAGAGAGCAAATCTTGGTGAGAATGAGGGTAACACAACGTAAACGTTCGCAGAAGTTAAAAACACAAGTCTTAGTATATTATGGTGCTGATAATTTATTGGCTTGTGTAAAATGTGGGTTTAGCAATATAGATGCTTTAACAATAGACCATATAAATGGAAATGGCAGTAAACATCGCAGGGATTTGTGTAACCATTCTGGGGTTAGTTTCTATTATTGGTTGGTTAAAAATAATTACCCAGAAGGATACCAAACTCTTTGTATGAATTGCCAATTTATTGAACAGGATAAGAGGAAAATATAGTAAGGTGTGATAGGTATGGCATTTAATCAAAAAGAATATATGCAAAGGTATCGTGAGTTGCCAGAGTATATATTAAAGACAAAGCAATATCGGCAAGATATTAAAAATGATGTTCTTACTCATTATGGTAGAGGTAAATGTGTATGTGTGTTATGTGGGTATAATGATATTAGGGCTTTAACAGTAGACCATATAAATGGAAATGGATTAGAGCATAGGAAGAAAATTAAACGTAGTGGGACGGGTATGTATTATTGGTTAAGAAAAGCTAGTTATCCTGATGGATATCAAATATTATGTATGAATTGCCAATTCCTTAAAAAAATAAGAAATAGAGAATTATGAATATTCTATTTGTTTGTGAGGTAGATTATCTTAGAAAAGTGGTGTTTGAACTCCAAACGCTTCCTGAATTATTGTCTTTGGTAGGGCATAATGTCTATGCCATTGACTATGAATCTATGTGGGCTAAAAAGAATCCTATGGACTTTGGGACTTTACGGGCTAAGGAAGTAAATATGGCAAGGGCATATCCAGAAGCCAGAGTGAATTTGATTCATCCAGGCTTTATAAAAATACCTGTAATAAGCCGTATGGCTACATTCGTCACGCATTATTTTGCAATCAGGAAGATTCTAAGGGAAAAGAAAATTGATGCTATTGTGCTTTATTCTGTGCCAACCAATGGATTACAGACCATCAATTTAGCCAAGAAGTTTGGTGTTCCAGTCCTCTTTCGCTCAATAGATAATCTCCATCAACTTGTTCCTAATTGGTTGCTTTCGCAAATCACTCACTTTTTTGAAAGGATAGTATATTCTAGGGTTGACTTAATATTGACTGTTAATCCGAAACTCTCTGAATATGTGATTAAGTTAGGAGCATCAAATGTGAAGTTGTTGCCTCTAGGGGTGGATACTAGTAAATTCCACCCAAATGTAGATACTACAGTGCTTCGTCATTGGTGGGGTTTGAATGATAAGGTTATTGTCTTTGTTGGCACACTTCCAATGTTTAGCGGTCTTGATACCTTTATCCCGAAGTTTAAATATATACTTAATGAGTTCCCTAGTACCAAGTTAATGATAGTTGGGGATGGGGTGCAGCGTTCTTTATTGGAAGGAGTTATTGTGACGGCAGGGCTGGAAGATAAAGTTATCATTACTGGCTTTCAGCCACATGAATCTATCCCCCAATATATAAATTTAGCAGATATATGCATTAATACATTTCCTGTTAGTGGAGCTACCAAAGACGCATATCCTACTAAGGTAATACAGTATATGGCGTGTGGAAAACCTGTGGTATCCACACCTTTACTTGGGATGAAAGAGATGATTTGCGGGGAGGAACAGGGAGTTGTGTATGGCAAAGATGGGATAGAGAATGAGGTTATTGCCTTACTCAAGTCAAGAGAGCGACAAAAGAAGATAGGACTCGCTGCTTTGAAATATGCGAAGCAGACCCATAGTTATGATAGTATAGTTGAACAGTTGGAGGCTATTCTTTATGAATATAGCCCTGATAAACCCAAAACTTAAAACTTGGAGTCCTAATGTTTATGTACCTCTTGGGTTGACTTATATTGCTTCTGCATTGGAACATGAGGGGCATTTCATTAGAATATTGGACTTGAACTCACAGAAAACGCATGATAGCAAACTAGGGTTGGAATCGGCAGATATAATCGGGATTACAGGGATGATTACGGAATACAAAGAGGTTATAAGGCTATCCAAGGTAGCTAGAGAAGCTAATCCAGAGGCTATGATAGTCTTAGGTGGTGCTTTGGCAAGTACTCATACAAAAGAAGTATTAATATCATCCAGTGCTGATTGTGTTGTTGTAGGAGAAGGTGAAGTAACTATGACTGAATTGGCATTACTTGATGGGTTTGTCAATGTTAAGGGCATAGCATATAGGGATAATGGAGGGGTTAAAGTTAATTCTATGCGTGAACCTATAGATAATCTAGATTCAATCACATATCCAGCGAGGCATCTCTTGGATATGAACCGATATACCACACATCATTTTAAGAGCTTTGGCATGAAAGTCCCTAAAATGAAAAGCACTACAATAATTTCCAGTCGTGGCTGTCCCTTTAATTGTTCATTTTGCTTTCACGATGTATGGGGGCATAAGTGGAGAAGCAGAAGCCCAGAAAATATTATTGGTGAGATAAGGCAACTAAAAACCCAAGGGTTTGGAGGGTTTGTTTTTAATGATGATACATTTGTTCTTGATAAACAAAGAACTTTAGAATTTTGCAAACAATTAATAGATAGTCAATTGGAGATTAGTTGGTATTGTAATGGTAGGGTTAATTTAATGACGCAAGAATTATTAAGGGCTATGAGTAGGTCGGGATGCAAAGGCATTGCTTATGGTATAGAGTCGGGGAATCAGCAAATATTGAACTCAATAAAGAAGGGCATTACGCTAGAACAAGTGACAAAGGTAGTAGAGATGACAAAGAAGGTTGGCATCCATGTTACTGGGTATTTTATGCTCGGCATTTTAGGGGAAACCAAAGGCACTATTCAAGAAACCTTTGACTTCGCCCGTAAACTTGACCTTAATTTCTACGGCTTTGCTATAGCAAGTCCCATAATGGGAACTTTGATGTATGATTTAGCCAAAGAGAAAGGGATGATTACTCAAGAAGGCTTGGAGGACTGGAGTTTTCGTGCTAGTGTTAATATGACACAGGATTGTTCCGAAAAGGATTTGGAACACTTTAATGAAGTAGCTTTTAGGGAATTCACTTTAGCTAAAAGGTATGGTAAGCACTATTTAATGAATCCCCTATTATGGTTGGATGGTTTGAGGTCTGTACTTTTTCTAAGCGGGAAGAGGTCTTATAAGCAGTTACTTAAAAAAACTTTGAGAATAATAGTTAGGAAATAAGGATGGTGCTTATGAATAAAAAAGTCAAGCGTCCAAAGATATTAAATAGCCTCAGTAATTTGGAGGCAGAGATTGGGCATATGGTGGTAAATGCCGAGGTTAAAGAAGATATAAACAGATGGATTGAGTCTTACGATAGAAATATTGAAAAATGTTTGGTTATTTGGATAACTAAAGATACAGGGCAATTAAAGTTGTTTGGGACGAACATGAAATGTATCGAGGCTATCGGGTATTTAGAAGTGGCTAAAGATGACTTATTGGACTTACTCTATGAAGGCGAGAATGACTTAGATGGCAAAGATTACTCTCAGGGGTAAAAAGTGATGTGTGGGATAATTGGATATAGCGGGGAAAAAGAAGCTACGCCAATCATTTTGGAGTGTTTGAGGCGATTAGATTATCGTGGCTATGATTCTTGGGGAGTTAGTGTTGATATTGGGGGTATGTTGAGTATAGAGAAAGCTGTGGGTGCAGTTCCCCCAGATGTTAATCTAGCGCAAAGTAATATAGGGATAGGTCACGTGCGTTGGGCAACGCACGGTGAGGTAACAGAAGAGAACGCCCACCCCCATTTTGATTGTAAGGGGCAATTGGCTGTGGCTCATAATGGGATAGTTGAGAACTACTTGGAGATCAGGGAGAAATTATTAGAGAAGGGGCATAAATTTGCGTCGGATACTGACACTGAATGTATATCTCATTGGTTGGAGGATGAAATCGGGCAAGGCTTGTCGTTGGAGCAGGCGGTTCTAAGGCTCGCTCAAATAATTGACGGGTCTTATGCTTATCTGGCTTTGTGTCATGGCAAGATGGTTGGTACCAGGAAAGGATTGCCATTGGTAGTCGGTTTGGGCATTGGTGGTTGTTATATTGGGAGTGATGCCTTGGCTTTTTCACGGTTCACTAACCAAGTTATGACGTTAGGGGACAATGAAATAGCGGTTCTTAGTAAAAGTTCAGTCGAGGTTTATGATAATGAAGGGACAAAAATCGAGAAACATATTCAAAGCTTAGATGGGGCTTATGAATATAAGAAGGGAGTGCATAAATACTTTATGCTTAAAGAGATGTCTGAGCAACCGTTGGTGTTAGAGCGGACTATTAAACAGGATAAGGAGCAGTTTACAAATATTGCACTTGATATATTGAGGGCAAAGCAGGTTATCATAGCAGCTTGTGGTTCTTCACGTTATGCTAGTTTGGTCGGGAGGTATTTGTTTTCCAAGGTGGGCAAGAAGTTCTGTGAAGTTGTTATGGCTTCTGAGTTTGGTTATTTTGCTGATTCAGTTGATAGTAATACTGTTGTGATAGCAGTTTCCCAAAGTGGAGAAACCGCAGATGTGATAAGCGGTGTGAGTCTTGCGAAGGAGAGAGGGGCTAAAATTTTCTCAATTATTAACCGTCCTAATTCTATGCTGTGTGAATTAAGTGAGCAGGTTGTATATTTGAACTGTGGCTATGAAATAGGGGTTGCTGCCACTAAGACGTTCCTAAGCCAGTTGGCGGTATTTTACTTAATTGCTTTCAGTATGGTTAACTCGTTTGATGAAGCGTGTTCTAACATCAGAGACATCTCTAAATTAATTGACGAGACTATTAAAAATAACAAAAACGGGCTGAAAGAATTGTGTCGTAGGTTTGGTAAAGCAAACGACTTTTATTATATCGCTAGGGGGATAAATTTTGCGGTAGCTTCAGAGGGAGCTCTGAAGTTAAAAGAGATATCGTATATTCATGCTGAGGGTATGCCTGCGGGGGAGTTGAAACATGGGACACTTGCTTTGATTGAAAAAGGAACTCCCGTTGTTGTCATATGTCCAGATGACTATACTTACCAAGATACTTGGTGTAATGCTAAAGAAGCAAAAGCACGGGGGGCTTATATTATTGGGGTGTCCGACAGATACAGCGATTTGTATGATTTTTGGGTGAAGATTCCCACAGTTGATGAACTGCTTTATCCGATGGTTGAGATAATACCCCTTCAATTCTTGGCTTATTACATGGCGGATTATCGGGGTTTAAATCCAGACAAACCACGAAATTTAGCTAAATCGGTGACGGTGAAATGATGAAAGTTATGAAAAAATATTGGATGGAAATACTAGCTCTTGGAGTCGTAGTCGCTATTCTCATGGTAAACCTTTCTCCTGATATGACATGGATGAATACTGATTCTGACGGCGTACATTATGTGTTTGCAGCAAAAAATTTAACAACAGCCCATCACATGAGTGCCCCGTTGTATTTGTTGCTTGGTAACCTATTTCTCAGAATACCGTTTGGCACAGAGTTTTGGCGTATGGGCTTGATGTCGGCATTCGCAACAATAGGAACTAGTATATTTATATATCTGATTGTCGTGAGGTTACTTAAGGAAAATCAGAAAGCAAGGTTGTACGGCATAATATCAAGTCTCGTATTTGGTGGGTCGGCACTAATAATCAGCCAAAGTATAATCGTAGAGACTTATATGCTGTCAACAATGTGCGGGGTAGGGGCTTATTACTTTGTTATTAAAAGAAGATGGGTATGGGCAAGTATACTTTTGGGTATTGGGCTTGCTGTGCATCCCTTCTTGGCATTTATGGCGTGGGCTGTTCTTTTCATATCATATAAAGAGATGCGCCAATGGAGGCGTTATGCAATAACGATAGCCTTTTTCGCTTTTTATGCATACATACCTATAGTGGGTATGTTCGGTGAAGATACTGGTATGTGGGCTAATACAACATCAGAGGGTTTCTTCGGGGGGACAATGGGTATGGTCTTGATGCTGACGGGGGGATTGTCAGTGCATGATTTCCCCAAGCGGGTTCTGGACACACTCTTAATTATAGTGGTGAGTTTCGGCTTAGGTATTATCCCCTTGGTTTGGTATTTCGTGAAGCAAAAAAGGTGGAGGGGGGTCTTATTGTGGTTGGTTCTTGTCCCCGTGGTATATTTTGCCATTAATCTGGCATCAGAGACTTACGTGTATATGGTAGTAGCTATAGCTTTCGGGTCTATCGCTGTAGGATTGGGTTTGAGTAAGATGAATCTGAAGTGGAGTATAGCCACCTTGGTGGTGGCGGTTGTGTTATTGGGGGTAAATGCCAATTACTTTGATATTGGAAGAACATTAGACCCTGAAATGTCTGCGGTGAAGTTTTACAACGAAGAGTTACCCAAAATACCAGATGGCGATTACTTTATGGGTGGTGGTTGGACTTGGGCGATGGTGTTTGCCTATAACAAGGAAGAGGGTAGAAATATAATACCTATTTCTGTCGATGCATTGCCTGATAGAAAATACTGGGCAGTATTAGATGGGATGGGGATTAAATATGACAGGTTTCTTTTGCCGTTGGATTCGGATATGAGTTATATAACGATGCAGGGAAAGCTCGCGGTATCAATTGCTACTTTAAATAAGGGAGTGTGGATAGCAAAAGAGACGAAGCCCGAAGTTTATCAGTATGTTATAGAGCCTGCAAGGGGGAATGAAGCTCATATTGGGAGATGGATAGGGCAGGAAATCAAACCAGAACTGAGGTGGAAGCCGTCTAACCCTTACAAATTTATCAGTGGGCAGTTGGAAGTTGCGGAGTGGCATCACATATTATGGGTGAGGCGTGCAACTGGCTTAGGTGAAATGCTATCGCTGATTATTTATGGGATTTATGGCTATGGAGTGTATTATGTCTTAGTGACCATCTGGAAGAGGCGAAGGAAGAAAGATGCTATTCTCAAGACGCAAGAAAAAGAAACTAAAGCCCGTTGACAAAAAAGAAATGGACAAGGTGATTGAGCAGGGATTGGCAGGGTATATAAAACGAGAGGAATTACAAGAGTACCTTGAAAAGATTAAGAAGGACGAGAAGAAGAAGGAATTATGGGATTCGCTACCGAGAAGCAAGAAACTCAAAGTTTTAAGGTATGTGATGGCGAAGAAAGGAGTTGGGCATGGTAAAAAATGAATATCCCAATCCGCCTGATAGTAGCGAGACTGGAGGTTCACAAAAACCGAGTCGTAATAAGGTAAATAGAAGGCATAATTCTCCAAGTGGCAAGAGCAAAGGGGCGAGAGTATGGCTTAAAAATCGCCATCGGGTTAAACGAAGGTTGTTGAGGTAAGGATATGAGTTTACAAACCTTTGAAGTGCGGGTGAATGTCAAAAATGGCAAGGGGCACTATTCATCTTTACTTGGCATGCATGTGCAAGATGAAATTGTCAAGATGTTTCATAAAGAAGCTAGAACACCCAAGCAGGCGATGCAGAAATGCGAGAAATATGGGAGACCTATAAGTGTTCGCAAGATAGTTATGGATAAGATAATAGGTTTCGCTGAGAATACCGTATTGGAACAACTGGAGAATCCATACGAACATGCGATTGCTATGGATGAGTTCGTCTGGCAGAAACGAAATAAGCGTATAAAAAACCAAGATAAAGACAAAAAAAGTATTGACAAGCAAGAAGATATGTAGTATTATAAGTAGTATGAAGGTAAATGGTATCATCAGGGTGAAGTGTTTGCGCTGTGGGTATGAGTGGATTCCACGCAAGGAAGATGTGCGTCAATGTCCTAAGTGCAAATCTGCGTTGTGGGATATACCAAAAGAGAAAAAGGGGTGATTTCCAAGGCGCAAGTGTATGAGTTGCGGTACTACGTTTTATGAGAAATTGGAGGGGAACAATGGGGAAAAAGTGGTATAAGGTATATTTAGCAAATCCAGAAATGTCTGAGTTGCGTGTCTATCGCACATTATGGGATAGATGGTGGGCGTTAGATGCGGGCGCCTTTGTGGTATTTAGGCGTGAAGGTGGGCAGAAAGTTAGGATAAACAAACACTGGATAATAAAAATAGAGTCGGAGTAATATGCCGAGTAACACTGGGGAACGTCGTGCATCGGCGCAGGTTATTGCAGGGTCTTATAAATTAGTCTTAGTACATCTTCCCTTTTTGCCGTTTAATCAGAGGAGGAGAATATACAAGTGGTATGTGGACAGGCTTGGTGATTGGGCTTTTGATGTATATGTTGAAGGGATAGCGGAGGCTCTGTGCTTTAATAAAAGAAATAGCCGACAATTTCAAAATACGAAAACGGAACTAGAGAATATACTTAAATGGCTACCGAGGTTTAATAAATATCGGGGCATACTCAGGGAGAATATAATTATAAATCGCAGAAAGTATGGTTTGAAAGTATAAGGAGGAAAACAATGGAGCCAGATTCAGGAAAGCCACCAGAAGTTACACCTGGGCAAGAGGAATTAGGGGTTGATGGTATACCAGAACCGCCAATGAGAGATACTGAAGAGGATAAAGGCGGTGCTTTGTCTCGGTTGAATCGTGGTTTGGGGGCGAATATTCTGGTTGCGTTGGTAGTGGCGTTGTTAGTTTTCGCAGTGATGGGAATGATGGGTGGTGGGAGTTTTGTGACCAAGAAAGATTTTGACGTGAATATGGCTAACATGGTTATTACCCTAAATCAAGCGGAGGCTGACTTAGAGAAAGCGAGAAGTACGGTAAACAATGCCATCCAAGAACTGCCGACTACTATTTCTACTTCTGTGAATAATCTCATTGACCAGAGAATCAATCAGGTGAACCAATCTATTGACCAGTTAAGTAGCCAAGTTTCATCAATGAGCAATCAAATATCAGCGATTAGTAGCTCCCCAGATTATAGTGAGAGCATCAGTAGTCTACAGCAGTCAGTAACTCAAATCAGTACAGATTTAGACGACTTACAGATTTACGTGCTGGATTTACAAGATGAAGTGGATGATTTGTCTGGTACTCCTACCAGTACTCCGTCTGGAAATCTTATCTTGGAAGTGAAGCCATTAAGTGAATCGTTAATACCATCTTTTGACCATACACAGTTACTTGCACAAGTGAAAATATCCCTGACTAATAGCACTGCCTTTGATATAACGGATGTCCTAGTGTCGTTAGCATTTCAGACGGAAGTTCTACCTATTACAACAGAAACGTCCGTTGCTCTTGTTAGTAGCCCTGTAATGAGTTGGCTGACAAGTGGGTGGTATGCTTCTATGGTGGAATATCGCAATGGTTGGGGGTTATCTGTTCTCGCCAATAAGACAAAGGTGATTTATGTAACACTGACTATTACAGACCCGTCAGCGCCCTTCACCCGTGCGTATGGTTATCAATTGGACGTAGATGTAGATTAGGGAGAGAAAATGAAAACATACATATGGAATAATGCACAGTTGAAAAGGCGCAATAAGGTGTATAGTTGGGTGGCTTTAGGGTTTATGGGGGGGGCTTTGGTATGTGTTATGGTGTTGCCTGCTTATATATCATCCGCCCTCATGATTTCAGTGGTTTTTATGGGTCTTGCTTTGGTTCTTATGTTGTTGTCAAGGCAGATGCAAACTAAAGATAAGAAATTGGGGAAGAAATGACACTCAAAAAGCCTTTAATGTTTGGAGTAGTTATTTTCGGGTTGTTACTTCTTATTGTGGGAGCGGGTTTTTATTTACTAAAAACAGTGGATATCAATACAGCCAAAGGTGTTGTGGAGATTGTAAACCCTAAGTCTTATATGGAAAACGGATTGTTTTCCCAAGCCCATTATATGAAATATGCGGTAGTGCCGAGTAGGTATACGGAAGCTGATACAGTATATCGTTTGACTGTGGGGAACGGTTCGGTGGAACGGGAGGACAAATTTTACTGGACTCAACTAGAGTTAGATATTCAGAAGCCAAAACTGATAAAACACGGGATAACCAAAGACGAGTATATTGCTATTGCCCAAAAGCCACACTTTGACATAGAAATACATGAGATAAGGTCGGAGCGAGACGGCAATTATCTTATGTGGTCTGTGGTGTATGTGGGGATAGTCGGGCTTTTGCTTATGGTGATAAGCGAGAGGAAGCCGAAGGTGGAGAAACGTATACCTTCAGTTCGGCAGCATCTTCAAGGAGTTAAGCTACCCGATGTGTTACCTGATGAAGAGCAGTTGCAAAAGTGCTTTCAGTGCCCTAGTTTTAAGATGCTTGGTGGGATATTAAGATGTGGAAGGGAAGAGTGTAAATACTAATGAAAAAGCTAAAAGAAACAAGGCTTGTCTTGCGGGAAATGACCGAGAAAGATATTAGGGGGTTGGGGATGAGCCGTTGGATGAGAAGGCAATGGTGGCAGTTGGGTTTGTGGTTTATTGTGTGGCTCATTGTTTTGCTTGTAATAGTAAACCAGATAAATAATCAGTGGGTTGAATCGGGGGTTGCAATAGTTGGCTATTTTGTTATTTTGTTGCCTCCTTTCGTTAAAATGGATAGAGCGGGGAAGAGGTTTTGGGATGAAGTGAAAGATAAAGACCAGCCGATTAAATTGTGAAATGAGAGGGAGTAGTTAAGTGGGAAAGCAGGGACTGTTTTTGGCGTTATGGGTTTTGGCGTGGTTTTATATCTTTGGGTTATTTGCCTTAGCTGGTGTGATTATGATTGGGGAGTGGATTCGGGATGAAGTAAAGGCAAAAAAACTGGTTGGTTGAAGTTGGAACATGATTTCTTATGTGCCACCTTAGGAATAGGGTGGCTTCGCTATTGACAAATGGAATATGATATGATATGATAAAAACATGAGATGCAAGAAGTGCGGTAATACAAGGATACACAAGGATGGTAAGCGCTTGAAGCGTGTAAAAGGGCGTGTTGTGAAAAAACAGGCTTATTTATGTGCTAACTGTTTCCACCAATGGGTAGGAAAATGAATATAATTGAAGAAAGACCATTAACTAAAGAAGAGGAGAATATTATATTAGAGCGTGATGGCGGTTATTGTCAACTTTGCGGATGTACTCGTAGTGGGAATTCAGGCAATAAGCAATTGTCAGTTCACCATGTAGATTTAGGGTATTCTAACCATCAAGCGAATAATTTAATAACACTATGCAATATGTGTCATATTACAGTTCATGGGGTTCATGTTAGAGATGCTTTTCAAGAAAAGTTTTGGGAGAACATAAATAGGAGGGCTAAGTAGTGTCAAGCCTTGCTATTGTTGCCTTACCTTTCTCGGCTCTTCCTAAGTGGAAGATAAAGTCAGCTTTAGTAGCATTGCTGATTATCGGTGCTCTTTTCTTGTTACCTACTCT
>SDBV01000747.1_pt1 | contig 47187 bp, 45 predicted proteins | sample 2277081 | NCBI WGS metagenome assembly SDBV01 (sample SAMN10402039, study PRJNA504765) | marine sediment metagenome | isolation source: marine sediment core GS10_PC15, 223 cmbsf | place: Arctic Ocean: Southern Knipovich Ridge | collected 2010
AGCTGTAAAAAATGTAATACCTATTCATGAAGTACAATTATTGAACTATTTAAAGGCAACTGGACTTATAATTGGATTGCTTATTAATTTTGGATATTCAGTTGTAATTAAAAGAAAAATATTAAAAATCTGAGGTAATCTGCGTCCTAAAAAAACCTGTTCTTGAAATCGCACCCACTATTAATTAATCATTTATACAATTTAAAATAAATAGTATTTTTGTCAACATTTTTAAAAAATGGAGAAGTTATGAAAAAAGGTTTATTTTCCCTTTTAGCAATTATTATATTAATAGGTTTAATTAATTGCGATATAGATAATTCAACTGATGGCGAAAGATATCTCACCAAGCCAGAAGCTGATTCAGCTTCAGACAACCAGGAAACCGGCGTATACAAAGGAGTATTTATTGGCTCTACTGGTTACTTCATACTATATATTAAGAATGGAAATGATGTAGTACGTGGTGTGGTTCAATTTGAAGGTGTGGAAATCGAACTTACCTGTTCCGGTTTAGCAAATTATAGTTCCGGCCCAATTGTAGAAGCTGAATTTGTTGGCACTTATAATGGAGGAAATTTCAGCCTTACTATTTCTGTAGAAAGTGACCTGACTTTTATTATAGATGGTAGAGCCTATATGATTTTAGCAACTATATGTCCAAATTCTTTTAGTACTCATTATAAACAGGTAGTAAAAGAAATGGTATTTATGGCTTTTGTTGACCATCCTGCTCTTAAAGAATAGAAGCAGAAAAATAAGAATAATTAAATGATTAGAAATTAGAGATGAGATATTAATCTGTTATACATAATATACTATTTTAAAGTCTCGAAATCCGGTTTAAGATTTTTTATTTTGCTAATATTATAATTAGACATTATTAATTTTGGAAAATATCATGATAACATTATTTATATAAAATCTATTAATACGGCAGTATTGGCTTAATTGCTTTAACAACCACAGTATCGCACGCCGGACATTGCACTTGAACTTTTTCCACAGGAAATGAAATCGGACTGGAACATGACGGACAATTAATCTCCGGAGCAGCAACATCAATAATGCGTCCGCAATTATCACAAATAGTTTTTACTGCACCATTCGGAACTTTTAATTTATTTCCGCAGGAACCGCAATGCCTTATAGAAGAAATAATCTTTTTATACTCGTGATAATCACCTTTTAATCCACTATCAGAAAGAGCATATTCCTTATCTTCATCAGATAGATATGGAATCCAGGCCTGTAAAAATTCAGATATTCTTATCCTATCCCAAATATTTTTTTCAATTTTTTCCGGATATAAATCAAACAAGCCAGAATTATTAAATTTTTCATTACTTTTTTTTGTTAGTTTACAAAATATTTTATATAATTTTCTAAAACTAATACTTTCTGCTACATATTTTCCGCCACTTTCAAACCACTGAATATTTTTATGCCAGGCATTCTGTTCTTTTTCTATTTTCTTTAGTTCTTTATCAAAAGTAAAACTAATCATCATTTTTATAGTAAAGTCGATATATCTGTTTTTATAATCCTTATCTTTAATTCTTGGAGTGTACATCCCGGGATAATATTCTATATAAACCTCAGTCTGCTTTTTGATTAGTTTTTCATATTCTGCTATATTCTTTTTTTGAGTAACCTTTTTTAATTCTTCATTAATTTGATTTACAATTTCCTGATATTTCTTCTGTTTTGACTTTGAAAGTTTTGAACTTAGTTTAAATGCAATTCTGTAATCCCAATCTATTAAGTTTGCACAGTAATCACAATAAATATAAGGTGTTTTAGATATATTTATTTTTGGTGAACCGCATCCAGGACAGTGAGAAGAACGGATAAGCATTTCACTTTCTTTCTTTTTCTTAGGTTTTAACGCATCTGGAATATCAGAACCTTTTAAAGCTTTTAGTTTTTTCAATTTTGATAATATTGTCTTATTATTATATCTTCTTAAAGCTATATCCATAGCAGTTTCACCATTATTATCTACAGCATTTATATTTGTACCTCTATCAATTAGAAAACAAGCAACATCATCATTTGCACCAAGAATAGCTTTCATTAAGGAAGTTTCTCCATATTTATTCGAGTTATTTATTTTAGCGCCTTTATCAATTAAATATTGTATAAGAGACTTATCTAAATGCCATGATGCATATAATAATGCAGAACAGCCTTCATTATTCTGCTGATTGATATCTGCACCTTTAGAAATTAAAAGTTTTATTTTCTGAACTGCCTGCTTATCCTTATCTATATATGTACTGCATAAAAGAGCAGACGTATTATCTGAATCTACTGAATTTACATCAGCATTATTTTCTATTAACAATTTCATGCTTTTTACGGTTCCATATTCTACAAAATACATTAATGGAGTTCTTTTATAATGATTTTTTGCATTTACATCTGCACCTTGCTCTATCAATATTTTAACTACATCAGAATTTAAACCATAACTGAGCATTAAGGCAGTTTGTTTCCATAAGTCCGTCGTATTTACATCTGCACCGTTTTCAAGAAGGTATTCTACAATTTCCAGATTACTTTTATATACAGCTTTCATTAGTGGAGTTTGCTCTTCTCGATTTATTGAATTAACATCAATTTTTTTTAATATTGATGTTATCTTCTCTAATTTCCCATTTATTACTGCTTTAAAAAGATCTTCTTTTTTTATCATATTTTATCTACAATTTCTTCTTGACCGTATATTATTATTATTTTATCATAAAACATATATTGATTCTAATGAATGTATTATTGAATATTTTAATTTTGTGATAAAAATATTTTGATAATTGTATGAACTAAATGTTTCACATAATGCACGAAGAGTTCACAAATGATTTATTAAGAATTTATTGTTTTACAAATCTCCGTGCTCTCTGTGAGCTTTGTGAGAAATTTTTTTATTCTTTAAAGATCGAGTTAAAAATATGAAAAAAAAATTCAGTGATGAAATAATTAATAAAATAGAAACAGAAATCCGTAATAAAGTTTTAGAAAGAGAAAATAAATACAAGGAAAACATAAAACTAACACAAAGTAAAGAAGTAACTGTAGACTCACTTTTAACAGTAAGTGAACTTCCTGAAGATGAAATTGATAACATTTCAAATGAAGTTTTTGAGAAATATGGTTTTCCTTACATAAAAGATTTACAAAAAATAAATAAGCAAATTACACTTTTAAAGCATTATAGAGAGCTTATAGATCTTTTTATATTAAAAGTTCCAGGATTCAAAGAGCATACAGAACAGGCAGATATGCAGAATGCAGATAGGATTATCAGAGATTTCATGTATGAATATTTACTGGATTTTAAACAGCAGATTCTTACAATTATGAAAAAAGCTCAAAAAGATTATAAGCTGGAACTGCTTCCGGAATTAGATTCACTAAGTCTACAAATAGAAAAACTTGCAAAAAAATGTAATTATGCAGATTATATTTCTGTAAAAAATATTTCCGGAGAAGAAGCCAATCATTATAAAATACTCGATCATAACTGGAAACTTATTTCTATCATTGATGAGATTAAGCTTTCATTTAGTGATGTTTCAATTTCTTCAGATTGGATCAATATAATAAGAAGCAAACTAGAAACTTTTGAAGATTTATTTGATAAAAGAAAATCAATAGTCACGGAGTAATAATATGACATTTGCAAATACCATAGACTGGGAAAATAAAGCCGGTGATATTATTTATAAATTTCCGGATCAGGGTATTAAAAATAAAACCAAACTTATTGTAATGGAACATCAAGAAGCAGTGTTTTTCCTGGATGGCCGTGCTGTTAATTCGTTCGGTCCGGGTAAGCACATATTAAGTTCTGATAATTTAAACGCAGCAAAAGATGCGGAAGGCCGACAAATTGCAGCCAGTTCTTTAATGGATGCGGATGTATTTTTTATTAACAAATCCGAAATACCCAATTTAAAATGGGGAACAAAACATCCAATTCAGATTATAGATCCTGTTTATAAAATTGCTATTCCATTAAGGGCATTCGGTAATTATTCTATACGTGTTGATGATGCAAAATCCCTTTTAATGATGTCTATAGGCTCATGGAACGCGTACACTTCTGAAACAATAGGTAACGTACTACGTGATCAAATTATTATATCAAAACTACAGGATTTAATTTCAGAAACAATGATAAATCAAAAGCTTTCTGCATTGCATATTTCCACATACATAGATGAACTTTCTATTGCTTCTAAATTAAAAATTGCAGAAGACTTTAATAGCTTCGGAATAGAACTTGTCCGCTTTGTAATAGAGTCTATAAATATACCAGAGGAAGACGACTCTGTAAAACGTCTTAAAAAAGCCCTTGCTGTTAAAGCAGAAATTAGAATTATGGGAGAAGATGACTACAAACTTACTAGAACTATGGACACTTTAGAAAAAGCAGCAGGACATGCAGGTTCAGATATAGGCAAAGTTATACCGGCAATACTTAAAGATGATGAAACAGATGAAGGAATAGCATGCCCGGAATGTAAAACAAAAAATAAAGTGGGTTCTAAATTCTGTTCTAACTGTGGTTTGGAACTTGTATTAACAAAGGCCTGCCCTTCATGTAATAAAAAAATAAAATCCGGTTTAAAATTCTGTCCGGAATGCGGTGCTAATCTTCAGGAGCGTATGTGTCCAAAATGTAAAACTGTTGTTAAACCAGGAGCTAAATTTTGCCATGAATGCGGCAGAAAATTTACATAATTTTATCAGGTATTCACAATTTTTTCCAGTAGCCAGAATTTCCACCACAAAAGTTTATAATGCCTGCAGTTTCCTTTTATATTCTTTTCTTTTTTTCGTTTATAGTATGTTCCAGTGTTTATATATCTATCTTCATAAGTGCAGAAGTATGAACTTTTAAAACCTCTATACGCACAATTTTTACAATAAACTATCATCATTGTAAATTTTTTCGGCATTTAGGGTTCATTATCTACAACCAAACAGGTAATTTATTTATTTTGAATAGAAAAAAGATATATATCTAAAAATCAATAGTCTATATTTAAAATACCGGACAGTTTTTGTTTTATATTATCCAAATGGGTTCCTTTCCAATAAGCTTTACTACAAACATAGCAGTATTTAAAATCACTGTGTATCTTATAAATATATGGAGGGACTATACCTTTAACATTATTTTTGGATATTTTTTTAAGTTTTGAATTACATTCCGGACAAATGGAAAATGCTTTAATTTTCTTTTCCAGCTGAAATCTTCTAATAACTTCTTTTAACTGCTCATAAATATTTAATGATCTAATATAATATGCATGTGTAACATTTTTCCTTTTTAATAATTCAATATCTCTGGTCAGAATTATCCTCTTCTCTATCTTTGATATTTCTACTATCTTTTCATCAGCATAATTATTAAAGTATAAAGTATCAAATCCAATTATTCTTAAATATTTTGCAAGCCTGCCTAAATGAACATCTAAAATAAATTTTAATATTCGCAGAGGCTTCTGCCTTACTTTTGATACTTCTGCTATATCAAAGGATTCAAATACAGGGTATACACTAATCCTGTCATTATCTTCTATTTTATGATCAAAACCTGTAGATTTACCATTTACAAGTATCATATCTACTTCGGAATGAGGAACTCCGAAATCTTCTATTATTTTTTTTACTGAAGTTTTTTCCTGATATTCAAATTCGATATCTTTTTTATGATACTTCTTATTTATAAAATAATTTAATTCTTCATAAAACCGGATATAGTTCAAAATATTTTAAAATTTATCTCCAATATTCATTTATTTTCTTTAACTATTCTTTAAATATCAATTCCCAATATCCTACATCAATCCATTTATTAAATTTATATCCTACTTCTTTTAAATGAGCAGTTTTTTTAAAGCCTAACTTTTCATGCAGTTTCAGGCTTTTTTCATTTGGAAGTGCTATTCCGCCAAGAACAGCATGAATACCTTTATTCTTTAATTTCTCCAATAAATTTTTAAAAAGTTTTGTACCGATACCTTTCCCCAAAGTATCATTTTTAACATAAACTGTTGCTTCAACAGAATAACGGTATGCACACCGGCCTTTCCATTTACTTGCATATGCATAGCCGATAATCCGTTTTTCTTCCTCATAAACAAACCAGGGCATAGAACTCGATATTTCAATTATTATGTTCTCCATTTCATTTAAGCTAACGGGTTCTTCTTCAAAAGTAATTATTGTATTTTCTACATAGTAGTTATATATATTGCAAATCTGTTTAGCATCTTCTTTCCGGACATTTCTTATCATTTTATTTAACTCCTGTAATAAGTTTTGTTCTTATAAAATATAATTTTGTAAAAACATTGAACTTTTATTAGGTATTGTAATATTACAATATAATTAATTTGTTTGTAAACCTGAGTGTAATAATTTTGCAATTCTCGGTAAGTTTTCTTTGTAGTGTTTACTACGGTTATTATTTACAGAATTTAACATCACTTTATGTGTTCAAAATCATACTAATAATACTAGATTATTTAAATTTTACTATAATTAATATTAAAATATTGCAGCATCGATTCTGGAAGTGTGTTTCGTATATATTGACAATTCAATTACAGTTTTCCAATAAAAAAATCCCTCATTATGAGGGGTTGGTATTTATAAATTAAAATATAGCAGGGATAGGATTCGAACCTATGACCTCCGGGTTATGAGCCCGACGAGCTGCCAGCTGCTCTACCCTGCGCTGTTCTTAGAATATAAAGATAAACATAAAAGAAGTCAAGATTTATCTACTTCTTTTTACGCAAATTTTAAATTACCGGCTTACTTTAATGTAAAGTTTTTATTTCGTCTTCTAAATTTAAATTATAGATCCAGTTTCCAGCATCTGTAATTATTTTTGATAATATTATTGCCTGAATATTCTTTTTTTCATTTTCTAAATATTTTTGCCACGCATTGGGTGAATAACTATTTAAAAAATCTTCAATTTTTATCTGTACTGGTTTATATAATTCCTGATTATTTTTTACAATTGGATAATACATGTATAAAGTAATAAGCATTAGAATAGGATCAATTTTATCATATAAAATTTCAGAAAATAGTTTTATCGGCTCATCCTTTTTATTTTGTCTCATTAAAGAAAATGCATAATTCCATTTAATCCAATTTTTATGCTTTTGCTCGTTTAACATACTTTTAAAATACTTTTCAGATTCTTCCGGTAAATTAAGTAATAAAAACGGTATGCCAAATTCGAGAGGAAAACTTTTTACTATTTTCTTTTTATTATTTTTTAAATATTCATATAATTTCGTAATAGCATCTAAATCTGAAGTTACGATATAACTATTTATCAATATTTTAATAATGCTTTTATTGTATAACTTTTTTTTAAATATCTTTTTTTCCAGATAAACTGTCAAATCCGGCCAATTTTCTTGCTCTATGAGTTTAAAAAGTTTCCAATTTCTTATAAAATATGTATTAAATACAATTATAAAAAATAGGAATATACATAATATTATCCAATTTGTAGAAAATATTATTGAAAATTGGTTTATTTCAAGCATAATGAATGGTAAAATAAATAAGATCAAAAAAGAAACACCGATAATTGTGTTAAATATAATAAAAATAGTTTTAAATTTCATAATTATAAACTATACTCTGTCATTAGTATTGTTTCAATAGTTTTGTTAAAAGGAGGATATCATTTGAAAACTTTTTCAGTACATAATTTAAGAACTAATACATTTTTCGATGCTCCGGTCTATCTGGAAAAAGATTACCTTCTATTAACTTCTGATACACCTGTAACCCATGAATTAATTAATTGCCTTATGGAATGGAAGTATAGTAATGTATATTCTGATGGTGAACCGAGAAATACACAGCAGGACTCAACTACAAATGAAAATTCTCAAGTATTATCAAATATTGATATATCTATTAAAGTAAAGGAAAAATATAAAGAAATATTCAGCTTTTATTTTATTTTAATCAGTTTTATTGAAGATGTTTATAATAATTTTAAAAACAATAATGCACTCGATGCAACTGAAATAACAGAAAAAGTAAAAGAAATAATAGATATTATAAAATCTAACAGGGATCTTTTATTAGGTTTTGCAGGTATGCAGCATTCTGTAGAAAATTACATGCTGACCCATTCTGTAAATACTACAATAATGGCCCTTGCAATTGGCGATTTTATAAAGCTTCCTCCGCATAGATTAATAGAATTGGGCATGTCAACAATCCTCCACGAAATAGGTATGATGAAATTACCTAACAGTTTATATTTAAGTAATAAAGTCTTTACTCCTCAGGAACGACAGAGGATGATGGTACATACCGAAATTGGGTATAAAATACTTAAAGCATTTAATTTAAGTGAAAATGTTGCTTTAGGTGCTTTAGAACATCATGAAAGAATAGATAAATCCGGATATCCTAATAAACTCGGACTGGATGGTATTTCTTTATACGCAAGAATTATTGCTGTTGTATGTTCGTATGAATCCCGGGTAAGAAAACGTCCTTATAAAGATGTAAAAATTGCACATAATAGCATTCTTGAAATGTTATCAAAAGATAGAATTAAATTTGATGAAACTATTATTAAATCTTTGGTATTCTGTCTTTCTATTTATCCTCTTGGAAGCTATGTCTTATTAAATAACAATTCGAAAGGTATTGTTTATAAAACAAATCCCAATAATCCAAAGTTTCCCATAGTAAAACTCTTAGAAGATGAAAATAGTAACAAATTAACAAACCAGATACTTGTTCAAACTTCAAAAGAAAAGAATATCTCTATTGTTAGAACTTTATCCTGGGAAGAAATTGAAATAGAAGTTGAATAATATATTTCATCAATTTTAAAAATTATTTTTTTTATAATAATACATTATTATTATGTTATTAACTTATTTTTAAAACAGGTAATTAATGAATATTAATATTAGATATTTAAATGAAAATGTAAAAACTTATCCAAAAGGAATTAAAATAAATGATATTATTTCGGGACTTGGTGTAAATTCGAATAATAAGAATCCTATAGTAGCGGTTAAATTTAATAATGAAATTGTCAGCCTTTCATTCACAGTTAAAATAAATGGAAATATTGAACCAATATTTTTAAATTCACGTGATGGAAAAACATTATATAGAAAAAGCCTTTGTTTTTTGCTTGCCATGTCTTTTCAGAAGCTTTTTCCCAAACGGCGTCTTATTATTAGCCACTCATTAAGCAGTGGTTTTTATTACTATTATGATGGAATAGATAAAATATCACAGGACGATATAAAAAAATTATCCAATAAAATTAAAGAGCTTGTAAGAAAAGATCTAAATATTCAAATAATGTCTCTTTCTTATTCTGATGCTATAAAATATTTTAAAAGTAATAATCTTCATAATACTGCACTTTTATTAAAATACAATAATAAATCAAAAATTCATGTTTATGAATGTGATGATTATCTTGATATTTATCACGGACCGCTTCTTTCTCATACTGGATTATTAACCAATTTTGAATTAATGAATTATCCTCCTGGATTGCTATTACGATTTCCAGGATGGACTCTTGGTAAGAAAATACCAGTTCATAAAAATAATCGATTATTGTTTCAAATATATCAGGAATATAAAAAATGGGGTAAAATACTTAATATTGATTGCATAGGTTTGCTTAATACCCGTATTCATAATGAAACTATTAAGGAATTTATACTTATCGCAGAAGCACTTCACAATAATAAAATTGCAGATATAGCTGATAAAATATGCGGTAATAATAAAGATCTGAGACTAATCCTTATTGCCGGGCCTTCCTCATCCGGAAAAACTACTTTTTCAAAAAAACTTAATATTCAGCTAAAAGTCTCCGGACTAAATCCTGTTTTGTTATCTATTGATAACTATTTCCTTCCCAGATCAGAAACACCGGTAGATAAATACGGCAAACCTAATTTCGAAGCACTGGAAGCTATTGATATAAAATTATTAAATGATCATTTAGTTAAACTTTTTAATGGTGAAGAAATTGAAATACCCTATTATGATTTTATTACCGGAACAAGAAAATACAAAAAAACTAAATTAAAACTAACTGAAAAAACATTACTAATTCTCGAAGGCATACATGCTTTAAATGATAAGTTAACACCACTTGTAGATAATAAATATAAATTTAAGATCTATGTTTCCGCTCTTACACAATTAAATATTGATGACCATAATAGAATTCCTACTACGGACAACCGCCTTTTAAGAAGAATAGTAAGAGATAATAAATTCAGAGGCCACTCTATATTAAAAACTTTACATATGTGGCCCTCTGTTCAGCGTGGGGAACAAAAATATATTTTTCCTTTCCAGAATACTGCAGATATTGCATTTAATTCTGCATTAGATTATGAATTAGCTGTATTAAAAGTGTATGCGAATCCATTATTAAAAACTATTACCCCGGATATGAAAGAATATACAGAATCTCATAGATTGCTTACCTTTTTAAATAACATTCTACCTATTCCGCCGACGTTAGTTCCATCCATGTCGATTTTAAGAGAATTCATTGGTGATAGTCGTTTTGAATACTAGATTTTTTTAGGTTTCATAATATTCTTTCTTTTTTTTATATCTGTATTTTTGAACATATCCACAGGTTTCAGGCATATATCTGCTAAATAATACGTGAAACATTGTTACTTTTCTGCATTCCTTACATATTTTAAATCTATCCTTATATATTAAACATAAATTTGTAGCTATATTTATATTTTCGCAAGGTTGATAGTTCTTTATTTCTAATTTGCCTTTTACAATATCTCTGTTATAACAACACAATCCGCATTTATTGCAAATACCTTCCCAGTTCTTTTTTCTTTTTTTAAAGTATTCTACTATTTTCTTAAACACTGTTTATTTTTTTTCTTTTTACTATTTCTAAAATACCAAGGAATATTAACATTCCAATACCAATTATAAGTAATATTATAGATAATAGAAGCTTATTTTTGTATATTAAAATTACTATAAAATAGAGTAATGAAATAGCTGTTATAATTGCTCCTGTTAATAATGCCCATTTTTTCTTTTGTTTTTGAACTGAAAACCAAAAGATAGTAAGAAAAGACATACCAAGATAAAAAATTAGTATAATAGGATGAAATCCAATTATTGATAGATTTTTTATCATTATAATCCATGTAGCAAACCCAAAAAATATCCCGGCAGGAATCAGAGACCACCAATGTTTATTTCTGGAAAGAAATATAATAAGAAAAGTAATTCCAATACCTGTGGAAAGCATAGTACCGGAATCGATATTAAATAAATTGTTAATACCTATTATCAGTATATCAAGTCCTATTGTGAAAAAGAATCCTGCAGGAATCCATAACCAAAATAATCGTCCTCCTGCACCTTGAAAAAATAAAAATACAATCCCAACAATAATAAATAAGACTCCTAATATTCTGCTAATGATAAAATCTCTTGGTAAAATATTCTGAATTGTTATTAAATTAAAATTATTAAGTAAAAATAATATTCCGCTTATTATCATTGCTGCGCCTACAAAATCTGTACGCCAAAATATAAATCTGTTATTTGATTTCTTTTCCATATTTAATAGTTTACAATAAAAATTATTTAAATATCAAGAAATATTATCATTTAGTTTTTAATTTTTTATAATATTTGACCAATATTATTAGTTTTGCTATTATCTACACCATGATAAATAATATTTTTAAATACTGTTTGACAACAATAATTTTATTTATTGTTATATCTTGCACTAAAACTTCTAAAAATGATATATCACTTAATACTATTCAAAATGAATCTGAGGCTATTATCAATCTGGAAGAAAAAGATACAACTAAGAATACAGTTTATCTTGAAACCCTTAATGAAAATACAATAAATAATGATAATATAAACAATGATAATATAAATGATGAAGAAATTATTATAGAAGATTTTTTCCTTATTCAGAATAATATTAATGCTAATATTTTTCCTAATGATTTTATAATAGGTCAAATTCAGAATACAATAAAAATTAATTATGAAATTTCAAGTATTTATAAAGTAATTTTTGATTTTAATAATTCATTAATTGATAAACTATATAATGAAGATCTTATTTATGATTTAAAAAAAGAATTTATTATAAGTTCAATTTCATCTTATATAAACAGCACTAATCAAATTGAGTCATTTAGAATAGGTGTAATAACAGTAGATAGTACTTCTATAGGAAAAGCTAAAGTCAGATTTTTTAGCGATTATGGTTCAATTAACGGTCATATTTATCTGATAAAATCTAACAATAATTGGAATATATCAGATTTACAATATAATTTTATGGATTTTACTTCTAAATCTAATAATAAATATACACCAAGTTATTATAATATTGATATTTATGGTATAAATCCTTAAATTCAGGATATATTATGGGACAAAAAATAGACAGAATAGAAAAGCAATTTGTATTTAATTCTATAATTGAGCAGAACATTGTAGTTAAAATACATGGAAACAAGAAAGAGAGCGAAGGTAAAATTATTAGCTATAATAATGATGAAATCGTTATAAAACTAAATAATACAATTAATTTTACAATTGATGAAGAATTGAGAATTTTCTTTTTTTTCAATAAATCACATACTTTTAATGCTCGGATAAAAAATATTCAAAAAGATCGTATTATTATTAATAATCCTGAAGGTATATATAAAAGCTTAGAAAGAAAGCACGAACGAATTCAAGAACCTAAAAACGCCAATATATTTTTTTTATTTAAAGGCACAAATATTGCTTTAGAGTTTCCAAAAACTATTCATTATAATAATAATCCTAATATTAAAAATAAAAGCGATTTTGATAAGAAAAATATTGAGGAATTATTAAAAGGATTTCGCGATTTAATGAAAGATAAAGTCTCTACTAATGAAATTGTTATTTTAAGAAATCGTATTATTGAAACATTTGAAGAAAAGTTTTTATGTGAAACTACTAAATCTTTATGGATACCATCTTCATATGAAGATTTTCCGGAAACGGATCCTTATCCTGATAAAAGAATTATAATAAAATCTGATTTTATAGAATTTGAAAAGAAATTAGGCACACCAGATTCATTTATTAGTAGCCATATAGAAAATATTTTATTTGAAAAAACAAAATTAAATATTTTTTCTGAATTGTATACTCCAATATTGTATATGCAGTATTTTGTAGGATATATTCATCTAATTAATAATATGGATAATCAGGTTAGAATTAGCCGGGAAATATTTGAAACAACTTTCCAATTCTCAAAAATACTCTGTTATACATTAGAGTTAAACGGGTATTTTGATTCTGAAAATAATAAAGAAAAAAAATATAAACCTACAATTATTAATATTAGCGCTTCGGGTATTTTATTTTCACTTCCAACAAATACCTTATCATCCCAGATTCATCTTCATACAGATTTAGTACTAAATTTACTATTTAAAAAGCGAACATTAGTAATTTTTTCCAGAGTAATTAGAAAGTTTTCTACAAAAAATCAGCTATTTATTGGTATGCAGTTTTTAGAAATTAGTCCGGAAGATTATAGATATCTATTCGAAACTATTTATGGTAAATTGTTAAATGATAAATTGGATGCATATTGGGAAGGAGGTTCTGAACCGCCTCCATTAAAATTAGATTAATTGTATTATGATATACTTATTATTAGATTTATATAATTTACAGCAGATAAAAAAAATTAATAATAAAATAGAAATTATTATTAATAAAAAATTGAAGGAAGTTAGTAATTGTAAAATAATTTCTATTAGTGGCAACTCATTTATTTTAAATATTGGTGATCAAAAATCACTATATCCTTCACAGCTTATAAATAGTATCAGTAAAATTAATAATATTCTAAACAGTATAAAAGTTGATCTTTACGGTTATAACATTATCATACAAATCCTGGATGAAAATAACATCAGCCAGATTATAAAATTGATGATTTCTGATCTAATAAATTTAACAGAAGATGATAGTATCTGGATTGATAATAATTTAAATGATATATTAAAAAATTATATTGATTCAAAATATTCTCCACCGTTCTGGAAAATATTAAAAATTAAAAACAGTAGTGAAGAATCTTTCAATGATATAACTTTCAAATGGATAAGACCTGAATTATTAAAAAAAATAAATTATAATATCGGTAAAAGATTAAATTATGGAATATCTAAATCCGGTTTATTACTTATAGGTGATAATGATACTGGAATTAAAAATGCAGTTTATTCGTCTATTATAAATATTATCCAAAATAAATATTTTAATTTTGTACCTAAACTTTTTACATTATTTAATAGACAGTCTCCCGTTCATCCTTTTTTAAACAGCATAAATTATGAACTTTATCAAAATATTCCGGAATATTTAAATAACTATGAATTAAAAATATGGAACAATAAAAAAGATATTATGTCTTATTTAGTTGAGAATATTGTTAAAAATAAATGTTATGACAGTTTTATAAAAGATTTCTATCTGCTTTATAATTTATATATATGCGGTTATATCCGTATGATGAAAAAAAACAATCTCCCTGCATTTTTTATTGCCGAAGATATAGATACTTATCATATAGATTCAATTAATACTTTAAGAATATTGTTTAATGATTTTCTTAATAATCCGGATTTTATTCCAATTCTTATTACAAATAATTATTCAAACATTGATTACTTTAAAAAATATAATTTAAAAGCTATAAAAACTAATAAAATCAGCTGGAAAGAAATAAAATCTTTTGCATCTTTTATTTTTCCGGGTTTACAATTATCAAAAAATATTTGCAGTAAAATCATGATAAATTCAGTTGGCAAATTATCATTTATAAAACATAATCTTTTATTTTTAGAAAATAAAGGTAAAATAATCAATGAAGATAATACTTATAAATTGCAAAATTTAAAAGAAAAAAAGATTAATTTTAAAAAAGATAACAAGTTAATTATATTATCTATAATTAATAAATTCAGTACTGAGCAAAAAGAAATACTTTATATCATTTGCTTATTAAGTGGAATACTAAGTTTAAAAACATTTTTTAATTTCCTAGATACACTTGGTTACAGCGAAAGCAGCATTTTAAGCTCCATTAGAATATTCACAGATTATAGTTTAGTTTCTCGATCCTCTACAATCATATCTAATTTTAATTTTTTAAAAAAAAACCTGGAGTCTCAATTAAAAAATGACAACGCAATATTAAAAGAAAAACTTTTTAGATTTATTATTAAAAACTGGAAAGAAAATAGATTTTCACATCTTATTTTACTTTTTTATTTTTTTATAAGAAATGAATATTTTGAATATGCATGCAAAATACTTCCTTCAATTTTAAATAGAAAATTCAATGAGATGGATTTTCATGGTATATTACAATTTCTTGATTCTATAGAAAAAATGTTAAAGAATCTTAAAGATAAAAAATTAAAAACTATTTTTAAGATAATTATACTATCTTCAAAATTAAGATTTTTTATTTTCAAAGATGATTTTAAGAAAGCCGCTGAATTATTAATTATTATTCAAAATAAAATTGATATATATAGTCACAGTAGAGAGAAGGGCATCTTATTATTAAATATTTCATCATATTATTTTTATAAAAGCGATATTCATCATTCTATCGATGTATTAAAGGAATCTTTATTAGAAACACAGGACCATGGAACAACCGAAGATAAAGCGAATATTTATCTTAATATGGGCTGTTATTTCTTAGCAGAAGGCAAAATTGATGAAGCTTTAGATTATTTAAATTTCTCTGATAAATTATTAAATGACGAATCGTTTGAAAAATTAAGATGCCTTACTCAAAAATGTATAGTTTACTATATTTTAAATAAACTATCAAAAATTACTCCAATACTTAAGACCTGTCTTAGAATTGCAAATTTTATTGGTAAACGTGAATGGGAAGTATATATCTATCTATTAATGGGCAGATTATCATTTCAACTTGGTGATTATGAAAAAGCTTCTATTAGTTTTCAAAAGGGAATAAATATTATTAAACTCTATTCCTTTGCTAGTGCATATAAAATCTTTGCAAGGTGGCTTTGCCGATCTGAAATTTATAGCGGTAAAATATATAAATCCATTAATACGCTGAAAAATCTTGATACTGAAAATGAAACATTATACTTCCTTTCTGAAGGCTATCATTTTTTGGGTAGTAATGATAAAGCATTATCTATATTAAATAATGCAATAAAAAATAAATCGAAGATAACTCCTTCTTTAAATGAAAAATTACTATGGAATAATGGATACTCCTGCTTAGAAGGAATGTGCATAAAATTAGAAAATGATATACCAATTATCGATACTTTTATAAAATATTTTAGAGCGTACATTTTATCTTTAGTAGGTAACCTAGACGAAAGTATAAAGGAGTTGCAGCTTATCTCTAAGAAAATAAATTCCGCTATCGATTTATACAGGCATGAACACTATTTATTTTATTATTTGTCTCTGCCAAAATACAGGATTAATAATGATTCAGTGAATAGATTAACACTATTAAATAAGGCAATAGCAATTCTTCATGATATCTCTAATAGAATTAATTCACCTATTCTTAGATCAGAATTTTTAAATAAGAATTATTGGAATAATATATTATACAAAGAAGCTAAATCTAATAATCTAATATAAAAAAGAACACCTCTTTAAAAGGGTATTCTTTTCTTTTATAATGCCCTGGCCATTATTACACCGCCGATGTTCTTTAACATCGAAACAATATTACCATCAACTTTCTCATCAGTATCAATAATATTATATGCAAGCTTATCTCGATGTTTATTTATCATGTCAGAAATATTTATTTTTTCTTTGGCAAGTAATGTTGTTATCTGCCCTACCATATTAGGCATATTTTTATTAGCAATAATAATTCTACCTTTCCCGGAAGTAATCAACTCACAATTTGGAAAATTTACAGAATTAATTATATTTCCTTTTTCTAAATATTCTCTAATTTGATGAACTGCCATTGTTACACAATTATCTTCTGCCTCCTGCGTAGATGCTCCTAAATGGGGCATGCCAATAACATTATTAATTTTAAGCAATTCTTCATCTAAAAAGTCTGTTACATATTTTGCTATTATTTTATCATTGATTGCCTCTATCAAATCTACGTTATTTACAAGCCCTCCCCTTGCAAAATTAAGTAGTCTAACACCTTTCTTCATTAAATTAAATTTGCTTTTATTTATCATTCCTTTTGTTTTATCAGACAAAGGTACATGTAAACTAATATAGTCAGATTCTGTTATTAGATGCTCAAGTAATTTAGCCCTTTTTACATTTTGAGACAGACCCCATGCAGATTCAACAGAAATAAATGGATCAAAACCTATTACATTCATTCCAAGTTGAATTGCATCATTAGCAACCATTACCCCGATTGCACCAAGCCCTATTACACCAAGGGTTTTTCCTTTTATTTCGGGGCCGGAAAACTGTGATTTATTCTTTTCTATTAATTTGGGAACTTCATCACTTTTTCCAATAAGTGTTTTTGCCCATTTGATTCCATCAATTATTTCTCTCGAACTTAAAAATAAACTTGAAAGAACAAGTTCTTTTACGCTATTTGCATTTGCACCAGGTGTATTAAAAACTACAATACCATGATCTGTACATTTTTCTATAGGAATATTGTTATATCCGGCGCCAGTCCTAACAATAGCCTTTATAGTTTTTGCAAATTCCATATTATACATTTTATAGCTTCTTACAATTATTGCATCAGGATTAATTATTTCCGATGCAATTTCATAGTTGTTGCGTGGAAAATCGTTTAAGCCTTTCGGGGATATTCTATCTAAAGTTTGTATTTTATACATAAGATTACTCCTGTTATATTTTAACTATTTTCTTTTTCAAGCTTTTTCATAAAATTTACAAGTTTGATGACACCTTCTATTTGCATTGCATTGTAAATGCTCGCTCTCATACCACCAACAGATCTATGACTCATTTCCAATACGGACAATCCTGCATTATTGTAGTTTAATAATTCCTTCTGAGCTTTTTCTAAAACTTCGATCGGAAGCATTCCCGGACCTGCTGAAAAATTGTATACCCGTTCCATATTTATCTCCTTTAAATTATTTTATCCAATTCTATCAGTGCAGATAATTTTCTAAATTCATTAAGTAAATTTATATTTCTTATCCAAATATTTTCTATATTCTTTTTTAAAGCTGGTTCTACAGATTTTGTTGAAAAATTTATAATTCCTTTTACACCACCTTTAATTAATTTATTTTTAATATCTTCGACACTATTTTCTGAAGTCGCTATTAGAGCTATTTTAATATTTTTTAATTCTACAATTTCTGTAATCCTGTAAGTTGGATATAATGGTATTTTCACGTCTATAATTTCGATTCTGTTCGTATTTGAATCGAAACCAGCAACAATATTATAATTGTTGCTGGTAAGTTCCAAATAATTCATTACTGCCATCCCTAGCTTTCCTATTCCAACAATGCAAATATTTTTTTTTGTACCTAGTCCTAACTTCCCATTTATTAATGCTTTTAATTCTTTAACAGGATATCCTGAAGGTGAAGGGCCAATTTCACCAATAAAATTGATATCTTTTCTAATCGTATGACTGTTAATATTTAGCCGCTCTTCCATTTCCTTTGATGTTATAGCCTTAACATTTATTTTCTCCAGTTCTTTTAATAAACTTAGAACAGAACATAATCTTTCTATAACATTTGCAGATATTTTACTCTTCATATAAGTTCCTGTGATTATTATCACAGATAATATATTAAACTTACGCTTAAATGTCAAGAGATTTAGGATTTATATGAGTTTTATGAGTATATTTAGATGTACTGTGAATATTATCACAATTAAAACAGTTCTTTATATGAATGAATCAAGTTCTATATAAGCAGCCAACTGGATTGCACTATTTAAGTATCCTTCTGAACGTTTTTTAATATAAAATTGTAAAAATATGATTCTATTCTCTTCATCAACAATCCATTCCTTAAGAGTGATTGGATCATTTACAGATATACCGGAATTATCTGCTGCTGAACCGAGAATAATATCTTCTACAATATATCTTATTTCCCACCTACTTACTTCGATTTCTCTTAATTTCATTCCAAATATTGGGAAAATTACATTTGCCTTTGTATCTCTTTCCAGTGCAATTTCCATTGGGTATAAAGGCCTTACTTTTAAAACTAAAAAACCGGTTTGTTGTTCTTCTTCATGAAGCCATTGAACACTTACAATACTATTGTATGGGATATTTAATAAATATTTCTGTATTTCTATTAATGAAGTAAATTCCATATTATTTATTGATAGTAATATATCTCCTTCAGTTAGTCCTGCCATGTGAGCAGATTCACCTGGTATAGTATAAATTACTTTAAGGCCCTTTTCAGTTTCATTTAGTGACATGCCAAGCCATGGATGTTTTACGAGTCCCTCATTAAACAAATTATCAATAATCATTCTTATCCATTTTGATGGAATTGCAAAATTTAATCCTTCATATGGGCTCATACCGGCAAAAATGACACCAATAAGCTCTCCTTCCTCACTTAATAGAGGGCCTCCACTGTTCCCTGGGTTAACAGATGCATCTACTTGAACAACATCACCCATTTGTATAAAGTGTCTTCTACTTACTGCGGAGACTATACCTGAAGTAATTGTATTTTCCAATAAAGGATCTAAAGGAGAACCAATTGCAAATACTTTGTCACCAGGCTCAACTTCAACATCTGCTGCAATATTAAAAATGAATTGAGGTTCAATTTCTACTTTTATTAATGCAATATCAAAAATAGGATCCCATCCGATAACTTTTGCAGGTATTTTTTCTTCAATCCTATTGGGCAGTTTAACATAAAGCCTTGAAAATCCTTCATATTCAGGATCCACCTCAGTTTCAATAACATGATAATTTGTTAATATATAGCCTCTTTTATCAATAAAAAATCCGCTTCCTAATGAACGTTCAGGATAACCAATGCCTCTTTCAAATGTGGTTCCTTTATCTATCCATACTGTAGCAGTAGCCTGCATCATCTCTGATGTTTTTGGTACGGTGTTGATTATTTCATTGTATTTTGCATCAAATTCAATATTTTTATTTTCCATCATATTGACAATTAATTTTAATGATGCAGCATCCTGTAATTTATATACATATTCTGCGGCTTCTAAATAATCATCAATAACTGCATCGTGTTGTTTCAATATTTTTAAATATATTATTGCAGCAACCACAGAATCGTTTTTCTCTTTAAATTCTCTTGCAATCTCTAATAATATTTCTTTTTCTGTAAACTCATATTCTACATTAGAAATATTTTTTAATGTTAAAAAAAGTCTTAATACTTCACTATAATCACTATTTTCCAAACTGCTGATATATAATTTTTCTATCTCGGATACAGCATTGTTTTTCATATTTAATAATATTGTAGTTTCTAGCTGTGTATTTCGTAATAAATAATCTATATTCTGAATGGCTAATAAATATGATTCTTCCTGTATTAACTTTTCAATATCTTCAATTAATATTTCGTTTAAAATAAATGTATTATCTTCGTTATTATCAAAGCTATTACACGAATAAATAATTAATAATAATAAGAATAAATACGATTTATATCTCATACTGACTCCTTAATAATAAATAAAAAATTGCTCTATTCTTCTTCTTTTTTATTTAATGGTTTAATATTTAATAGTCTCTGTATTTCATTATCATCAAGAGTTTCTTTTTCTAGTAAAGTAGTTGCAAGCAATTCCAGTTCATCTCTATTTTCATTAAGAATTTTATTAGCTTTATTCAGACATTCATTAACCAATGTTTGTATTTCTTCATCGATTTTCTGTGCAGTTTCTTCTGAATAATCTTTGTGCCTTGCTATTTCTTTTCCTATAAATATCGGTTCTTCTTTCTGGCCATATGAAATAGGACCAAGGTTTTCACTCATTCCCCATTCACAAATCATCTTTCTTGCTATAATTGTTGACTGTTCGATATCCAGCCTGGAACCCGTTGTTGTTTCTTTATATTTAAGAAGTTCAGCAGAATAGCCTCCCATTCCAATAGTTATCCTGTCTTTTAGCCAGCCTTTGCTTTTTGAATAATTATCATTTTCCGGTAATGAAATTGCCATTCCAAGGGACTGTCCGTGAGGTATGATTGTAACTTTATGAAGAGGATCTGCATTTTCCAGATAATAATGGAGTAATGCATGCCCTGATTCATGAAATGCCGTCATTTCCTTTTCTTTTTTTGGTATTACTTTGGATCTTCTAGCTATACCCATTAATAATTTATCACGTGCTTCTTCAAATTCTTCCATTTCCACATTATTTTTATTTTTTCTTGCTGCAAGTAATGCTGCTTCATTTACAAGATTGGCCAGGTCGGCACCGGATGTTCCCGGAGTTGCCCGTGCTATCTTGTTCATATCAATACCCATTGCCAGGTGTATTTTATTTCCATGTATCTTTAAGATTGCTTCTCTTTCTCTTACGTCCGGCATATCTATTGTAATCTGTCTGTCAAATCTTCCAGGCCTTAAAAGTGCAGGATCTAATACATCCGGCCTGTTAGTAGCAGCAAGTATTATTACACCGGCTTTAGTATCAAAACCATCCATTTCTACAAGCATTTGATTAAGTGTCTGTTCCCGTTCATCATGTCCGCCGCCATAACCAGCGCCTCTTACTCTTCCAACAGCATCAAGCTCATCTATAAATATTATGCATGGTGCATTTTTCCTTCCTTGTTCAAATAGATCTCTTACTCTACTTGCTCCGACACCTACAAACATCTCAACAAAATCAGATCCGGACATATGGAAAAATGGCACATCTGCTTCACCGGCAATAGCCTTTGCCATCATTGTTTTACCTGTGCCTGGCATACCGATAAGTAAAACACCCTTTGGTATTTTTGCGCCGATTTTACTGAATTTCCCAGGTGTCTTTAGAAACTCGACAATTTCTTCCAATTCAAATTTTGCTTCTTCCTGCCCGGCTACATCAGTAAACTTAATTCTAGTATCTTTATCCTGATATCTTTTTGCTTTACTTTTTCCAAACGAAAACGCTTTATTTCCGCTTCCCTGCATCTGTCTAAACATAAACCATACAATAAAAAACAGAACAATCCATGGAAGAAAATCAAATAATATTCTAATCGGAGACATGGACTGTGAACCACCTTCTACTCTAACTCCGTATTCCACAATTCTTTTCATTAGATCTTCATCATAATATGGAATAATTGATTTAAATGTAATTGTTCCGCTATTCGGATCATTTACAACAAATTTAATTATCTGCGAATCTAATATTGTAATAGAGACAATCTTACCTGTTTCTAGATAATTTAAAAAACTTGAGTAAGGTTTATCCTCTGAAAAATCCGTGTCCTGAAACATAAAGAAAAATACAAATCCTATTATAACAAATACTAAAATTATTAATGTAGATTTATTTTTAAAATTAAATTTCTGCATTCCAGGGTCTTTTTTGCCTTTATCGTCACTCACCTTAATTATTCTCCATATATTTATTTATTATAATATTTAACATCTTTCCACTATTTTTAAATTTTTTTGTTACTTTAAAACTGTATTCATCTGAATACTTATTAAAAAATCCCAGTGGTTTTCCCAATATTCCCAAAATACCATTTTTATCTGCAATAACAGGTATTTTCCATTTTTCTTTTTCCGGTATTTTCCACTCAATAAATAGTTTTTTTAAACTTTTATTACCATTTTTTGTTAAAATAAAATCTCCCGGTTTTTTAGATCTAATTATAATAGGCATCGTTATCTTGTTCACATCCAGGGACAGCATATCTTTTTCTTTTTTATCTTCTAATACTATTTTATACTGTAAATTTATATCTTTAATAATACCATAATTATTTCCATTTACAACTATAAGATAACCTTTTTTAGTATTTCCGACAACATCTCTTTTAAAAAAAAGCCACTGACCTTTTTTATACAAAATCACACTATATCCTTTTAAAACAATATTTTTTTTTATTATTTTACTTTTATCTTTCAAATCGGATAAAAATCTGTAAGGTATTTGGTAGTATTTATCTTTTTCACTATAGTTTGTTATCTTATTATATAATTTATAAATTGATTGTATCCTTATTATATCAGGCTTATTTATAAATTCATTTTTCTTAATTTTATAAATTATCTCATTATTTTTTCTTATTTCCTTCCAATCTTCGAGTAAATCCACAGAATTATCAAAATAATCAGCTAACATCTTCATTTTATCCGATAAAGAAGAAACTGCCTGCTTAAACCCTGGAAATATGTTAATTATTTCCGGTATAAGAATATTTCGTATTTTATTCCTTAAATGCTTAGATTCTATATTTGTTTTATCGATTCTGTATTTTATCTTTTTTGTATCTAAAAATACTAAAATCTCCTGTTTTGTGCAGTTAATTATTGGCCTTATTATGTCCAATCTTTTTTCAGGTATTCCACAAAGACCTGTAAAATTGACACCCTGCATAAATCTCATTAAAACTGTCTCTATTTCATCATCTTGATTATGCCCCAATGCGATATAATCAGCCGTAATATTAACTTTTATTTTATTAAAGAAATCATATCTTTTTTCGCGGGCTATTTCTTCTATACTTTTTTTATTATCATGTGCAAGATTTTTTAGTGAACCATATTCTATATTCTCTATAAAAAGATCAACATTATACTTTTTGCATATTTCTTTTAAAAATGACTTGTCTTTTGATGTTTCTTCTTTTTTACGTAATCCATGATTAAGATAAGCACATGATAATTTAAATTTCCTGATTTTTTTCAATTTGATCAGTAATGCTAAAAGAGCAGTTGAATCAGGTCCTCCTGAACAGCCAATAAGTATGTTGCAACACTTAATATTCCACTTTTCCAGGTATTTTTTTACTTTATTTTCTATAGAATCAGTTAATCTCATTCATTATACTTTCTATTGGATTATCAGATAATTTTAATATACTTTCAGCAGCTTTATCCAGTGCATTTTTTAATATAACAGATTCTTCTTTTGAAGGTTTTTTAAGAACATAGTTAATAACTCTTTTCCTTGAAAAAGGCCTTCCTATTCCTATAGACATTCTTGTTATTTTATCGGTCTTAACGATTCTTATTATTGATTCGAGGCCTTTCTGGCCTGCTGAAGAACCATTTCTTTTTAACCTTATTGTTCCCGGCGGTAAGTCAAGAGTATCACATACAATAATTAAATCAGAGGTTTCAGCATTTGTGTATCTTAATACATCTGATATAATTTCACCTGACATATTCATATAAGTCAAAGGTTTAACCAAATAGATCTTATTATTTTTATATACAGATTTACCGATTTTATATCTTTTAAATGCAGGCTTTTTCAATTTAATATCAATTTTGTCTGAAATTAAATCTATAACATTAAAGCCCACATTATGTCTCGTACCATTGTATTTATCACCAGGATTTCCAAGGCCAATGACTATAAGAGGCAGAATTATTCCTCCTTGTCTGTTTCAGCTAAATCTGCTGTTGCACCTTCTTCTAATTCTTCTTCAATTTCTTCTTCTTCTTCTACTTCTTCAAGTGCTTTCTTGGCTACCATACATACAACATGTTCTTTTGGCGTTATAAAACGTACTCCTTCAATTTCTGTAATATCAGAAACATGTATAGAATCACCAATTTCTAATGGAGTTATATCTATATTTATTTCATGAGGAAGGTCTTTAGGCAGACATTCAACCTCTACTTCATGAGTTAATGCTTCCAAAAGGCCTCCTTCCCTTACACCATTTGCAGTACCTTTTAAATGCACTGGCACATGAGTTTTAAGTAATTTACCTTTTTCAATTTCATAAAAATCAATATGTGTAATTTCCTCTCTAATTATATCTTCCTGAAAGTCCTTAACCAAAACATCATAAGAGTTTTCTTTAGATTTTAATGTAATAATTGTACTTTCAGATACTGTTTTAAAATTATTATAAAACTCCTTTCGATTGATTGATATTGCAACAGGTTTATTATGGCCATAGATTATAGATGGAATTATCCCTTGTTTTCTTAATCTTTTTATCGGGCCTTTTTTCCTTTCTTCCCTAACATTAAATGATATTACCTTTTGCTCCATTTTGTACTCCTAAATATTTATTTTCTGGGACGGCAGGACTCGAACCTGCGAATACCGATACCAAAAACCGGTGGCTTACCACTTGCCGACGTCCCAATTTTAGTTAATTTTTTTATTGTAAATACTATACTAATATTTTTAATGATAATTTTTACAGTGTTTTACAACAGTTTACACTGTTTAAAGTATTTTTATACCTTTATTATCATTATTCAAAACATATATTAATTTTCTTTTTGTCGATTTAAAAATTAAGACATACTTTATAACAGAATTAAAAAGTTTAATCTACCTTATTTTCTACATTTTCTTCAATATTATCGAGCATATTAAATGCATCAATAATCTTAGTTTGTAATATATTCCTGAACTCAGAATTAATAGGATGAACAATATCTTTAAATTCTCCATTCTTAGTTCTTCTGCTCGGCATAGCCACAAACATTCCAGCCTTTCCGGTAACTACTTTTAAATTGTGTACTACAAAACAATTATCAAACGTTAGTGTTACATAAGCTTTAAGATTACCATCTGCCTGAACTTTTCTTATCCTAATGTCAGTAATATCCATAAGTTCCTCCAATGTTAAAAAAACATTTCTGCGTAAAAATAATACTTTATTTTATCCTTTATGAGGACAATTAAAAAGCATTTAACACTAAATATATAATTTATTACCTTCTAATTTTAAAACCTTTATTATCCGGTAATTAATTCTATTAATATTTCAGCCAGAATGATTCATTTTAATACAGGTTTGAGTTTTCTTTCAAGCGTTTTAATTATTTGCACACTAGAATAATCGTTTTTTAATTTATTAATTATATGGTCTATTGCAGTATTTTCTTTGAATATACCAATAACAGCAGCCCCGCTTCCTGTAAGTTCTGAATAAACTGCTCCTTCATTTCCAAGATATTTTTTAATTTTTCTTATTGCAGGGTATTTTTTATCGATAATGGTCCCAAAAGAATTAAAAAAACGCCAGTTTTCAATAGATTCCTTTTCATACATTTCTTTTAAATTATCAATAATAATGTGTTTTTCTTTATTAATATTTGATTCTAAATCCCACCAATTATAAGCATCCGTAGAACTTATCCCGAAACCAGGATATATTAAAATTATTTTATAGTCATTACGGATTTTAATAGGCTCAATTATTTCACCCCGCCCTTTTATTATTGATGCAGGATTGCCCATAAAAAGCGGCACATCACTTCCTAAACAGGCAGCTAAATCCAACATCTCTGTTTGATTAAAATTGGTTCGGAATAATTTATTTAATCCCAGCAGAACAGATGCAGCATTGCTTGAGCCTCCGCCCAAACCAGCACCTATAGGTATATTCTTTTTAAGTTCTATATAAAGACCCCTGTTTATTCCCCTGTTTATTCCACTATGCTTTCTAAAAATATCAACAGCATTTTTTATTATATTGTCTTTTATTCCAGAATCGACAACAAGAGAACAATTAAAATTATCCTCTGTTACAGTTATTTTTATTTCGTCATAAAGAGTTACAAGATGAACAATAGATTCCAATTCATGATAACCATCACTCCTTTTTTTTAATATTTCGAGATGCAAATTTATTTTCGCCGGTGATTTTAAATAGACTGTCATATTTTATTCTATATAATGACATCCTACAGGTTTTCCGTTCGAATATGCAGTTCGTACAATAATCGTAGCTGTTAAAACACTATTTCTTAGTTCAATAAGTTTCCTAGTTAATTTTGCTTGTTTGTAAAACTGTTCTATTCTATGGCTTAAATAACCTAAATCAGAGAGAGCTCTTAATAATCTCTTCTTTGTTCTAATTATACCTGCATAATTCCACATTATGCTTTGTATATGTTTTAGATCATTATTTATTAGAATTGTATCAAAAATTTCTTCTTCAGCAGGATAAATCCAATCAGGAATACTGTCTATTAAAGAAGATTTTACGCTTTTCGTTAAATCATTGGTAATATTTTTTACAGTATATATGCCAAAGAACATTCCTTCTAATAATGAAACAGAAGCAAGACGGTTTGCCCCATGAACTCCATTACATGCATTTTCTCCAATTGCGTATAACCCCTTTATTGAGGTCTGCCCATATATATTGGTTTTTATTCCACCACAGGAATAATGTGCAGCAGGAACAATTGGAATAAATTCTTTTTTAATATCAATACCAACACTTTTACATTTATTATATATACTAGGAAATCTCTTTTTTACATCAACATTTTTTATAATTGTTGCATCCAATAACATATATTTTGAATCTTCATTTTCCATTTCTCTGAATATTGCCCTTGTAACTTCATCTCTTGGCGCAAGGTCTTTCTGCTCTTTGTTATATTTATCCATGAAATATTCACCCTTTCGATTTACAAGCTTAGCACCTTCTCCTCTTAATGCTTCAGTAATTAAGAATCTATCTACATCTCGATGATATAGAAGCGTAGGATGAAATTGGACATATTCTGAATTTATTATTTCCGTACCAATACGATAGGCCATTGCTATACCGTCACCAGTTGAACCAAAAGGATTAGATGTATGCTGAAATAAGTTTCCAGCCCCGCCTGTTGCAAGAATAATTACATTAGAAAAAAAACATTTTACAATTTCATTTTTTCTGTCCAGAACATAAATACCTATAACTTTAGTTTGTTTATAACGTTGTTCTGTTTCTAATGAATTATGTGTATTTGTAATTAAATCTAATGCAATATGTGAATTAAAAAAATTTATATTTTTAAATTTTTTTGCATAATTTATAAGACTGTTTTCAATTACTCTGCCAGTATTATCTTTTGCATGTATTATTCTTCTTACAGAGTGAGCTGCTTCATTTGTTTTATCAATTTCATTATTTTCATTATAATCAAATTTAACACCTATCTTGTCCAATAAAAAAATTTTTAATTGATCGGGGCCTTCTTTGCATAGCAGTTTTACAGAATCCATAGAATTTATTCTTCCGCCTGCATTTACAATATCTGAATTTAACAACTCCTTGGAATCATTATCACCCTTATATACTATTCCACCCTGAGCATATAGTGTATTACTCTCCTCCAAATTGTCTTCTTTAGATATAACTACTATATTGTAGCCCATTTCCGCTGCTGTTATAGCTGCAGACAATCCAGAAATACCGCATCCGATTATAATTAAATCGTATTTAAACCTATTTTTCATATTTTATTTTTAAAGAAAAATCAAAAGCTTTTACAGAATGTGTTAATGCTCCAATGGAAATATAATCCACACCTGTTTCACTAACTTCTTTTATTTTATTTAAATCTATACCTCCGGAAGCTTCAAATTTAATTTCTTTTGTTGATAGTTTCATACATTCCATTATTACTTGTTTATTCATATTATCCAGCATAATAATATCAACCTGATTTTTTATTGCTTCCTTAACATCATCAATTGTACGGCACTCAACCTCTATTATATACTGATTAGCCCATTTTAATCTAACAAGCTCAACTGCTTTAGTTATTGAACCTGCTACATCAATATGGTTATCTTTAATCATAACCATATCATAAAGGCCCATTCTATGATTTTTCCCTCCGCCTACTGAAACGGCATATTTGGAAATATTTCTGAATCCGGGTAGTGTTTTCCTTGTATCAAGAATTATTGATTTTCCTGATTCCAGGGCTTTTTTTACATATTTATGTGTTTTACTTGAAATTCCTGATAAAAATGAAATGAAATTGAGGGCAATTCTCTCTCCTTTTAATATTGAAATTGCATTACCGGATACCTTAGAAACACAATCACCATATTTAAGCAAATCTCCATCTTTATTATTAAATTCTACTTTTACATTTTTGTCAATTTTTTTAAAAACAGACTCAAATATTAAACTGCCTGCTAATATACCACTATCCTTACTAATTAATTCAGCGTTAGCCAGCTCAGTTGTAAAAATTGCTTCTGTAGTTACATCATATTTCCCGTTAATGTCTTCTGCAATTGCAAGCTCTATTAATTTTTCATAATCATTATAATTTAACATAATTAACTTATTTAATTATTAAATGATAATATTCTTTTAATCAAGAGAAAATTATGTTTGAAAATTTATTATTTAATAACGATACTATCATTATGAATAAAATACACCAGAAGCTGGTAATAAATGCAATTACAGAAATATTTCATGAAAGCAATATTAAAATAGATAAAATTGATATTATTAATAAACTTAATGATAACAATCAAATTATTGTAAATATTGGGATTTCAGGTAATATAAAGGGAAATTTTATAATATTATCGAATATGAAATCCGCAAAAAACATTACCAGTCTTATGCTTAACAATAGTTCTATAGCTCATGATGAAAATAAATTCGACAAGTTGGATAAAGCAGCATTTGGAGAACTGGCAAACCAATTATCTGCAAGGGTTTCAATGCATTTTTCCGAAAATAATATTGATTGTTCTATTACTCCACCTACAATTATAACAGGAACTGGTGTAAAAACTTTAATATATGGGTTGACCGAATTTTTTTATAGCAATATCATTGGACAGTTCGGATACATAAATCTTTTATTTGGAATAAAATAGAAAAAAATGTTGACAATTTTACTTTTTTATAGATAGATTATTTTATGATTTGGAATATAAAAGGGGGTTAGAGGGGGTATTATGCTTCCTATATTTTCAGATTTTAATTTTAATACAGCAAATAATTTCATTCATTTTTTAACATCCGGAAACTATCTTTGTGATGAGAGTGATAGTTTTTTTGAGGATGATTTTGATGAGTTCGAAGATGATCTTCCAGACGACTATGATGATGGAATCAAGAAAGATGATGACTATGAAAAGCAGGAAGAAGATCTAAATGATTTCGATGATGATTTTGAAGATGATGACTTTGAGGATGATGACTTTGAGGATGATGACCTCGAGGATGATGATTTTGAAGATGATGATTTTGAAGATGACAGTTTTTATGATGAGGAAGTTGAGATTGATGATGAAAGTCTGGATTACGATGATTTTGAGGAATGATACATCAATTCACATTTGAACCATAATTTTTCAAGATTATAGAATTCTCGCATTTCGGTTTCGAAAAGATGAATAACAAAATATCCACAGTCTATTAATAACCATCCCATTTTATCCATCTTTTTATTACTATTTAATAAAGATATTTTATTTGCTTTTAAATATTTTAGTATATGGCCTACAAGTCCGTTTAATTGAGTCTGGCTTCCAACTGTTGTGATAATAAAATAATCTGTAAAAGAACTATTTTCTCTTAGATTTAGAACAACTGTGTTCTCTGTTTTATGATCGTCCAGTAATTTTGCTATGTCCAATACGTTTTCTACATTATTGTTCTTCATTATAATCCCTGCCTAAAATTATCGTTATATCATTATCACTTTCAGCATCAAATTCTTCCTTTATAATACCGCATTTTAATATATCAGCTAATCTTTCTGCTGCATCATGCATAGAACTCTTATCGATAATAATAGTATTTTCATATTGGTCATTATCTGCATTTCCAATAAAATTAACTGCTATTCCTATACTTTCAAATAATATTTTTACATTCTTTGCCAGTCCGAGAGTATTTGTCCCATTAAGTATTTCAATAGATGCATTCATCTGATCTACATAACTAATTTCTAAATTTGACATCGTTTCAATCAATTGTTTTACATTCATTTTGATGAGTTCACCCTCATAAAAAGGAAACAATATCATTCCTTCTATACCTTCTATCTCTTTTTCATTACCAAGAACACTTTTAAAAACAAGCTGTTCGGTATTTAAATTATTCATTTCTAATATAAATGTTCTTAATGCAGCATCTGAAAAATTTATATTTAGGTATTCTTTTAAATATTTAAATGAATTTTCATTTAACAGGAATGTATTTATTTCAGTTGTACTGATTTTTGCTAAAATTCCTTCAATTACTCTATGCTTTCTTGCAGATTTTTCTTCATCAACACTTTCTTCGAAAGTAGTGAATATTTTAACTTTATCACCATCTAAAACTACACTTCCGGAAGGCAGTAATATTTTTCTTCCTTCATACTCAGAATTCACAGGATTTGAAATAAATATTTCTATACCTCCAAGCAAATCAACTATATTCCCAATATTATTCAGGGAAATGTCAATAACAAATGGTAGGGAAATTCCCATTAAAAATTCTAGTTCCTGTTTAAAATCATTTAAAGATTCAGAATTGTAAAGTGCGAGTATTTTATCAAAACGTTCCATGGACTCATTTTTTATTCCTAAATTAGGTGGAATATAAAAAAGCCCGCCCTTATTTGAAACAGGATTATATAAAAAGATCTCAGAAAATAATAATTCATTATTATCAGAAATAGTAAAAAGTATATTAATCTGTTCATTTTTATTAATTTTCTTTTCCAACGCATTTTCTTGAAAAAGAAAAACAAAAAACACTATATTCGCAATAATAATTAAAATAATTATTCCAATAATAATCTTGCTATGATCAATTTTCTTCATTTTAATCTATCCTGTAAATATTTCTTTTTTATAATTTTTAGAAATACAGTTTATTTCTTTTTATATACGTTAAAACGTTTTTTGTTAATAAAAACTTGATTGTTTTATTATTTAATATTCTATTTCTAATTTCTGAAGATGATATATATAGAATAAAATTATTTATATACCTATGTTTATAATCAAAATTCTGCTCTTCTTTATGTAATCTATGAGCTATTATTAAGTCAACTTTATTTGCAATTTCTTCTGCCTTTTTCCAGGTATAAAACTGTTCTATAAGATCATCTCCAATAATATACCCTATTTTTTCAATTTTATATTTTTTTACTATATAATCAATTGTATCTATTGTATATGAAATGCCGCCTCTTTTAATTTCACAATCATCACAAATAAATGAGTCATAAGGTTTAATAGCAGACTTTACCATTTCCATCCTCTGTTCTGTAGTTACTTTTGTAATTATTGTTTTATGAGGAGGTATATTCGTAGGAATAAATATTACTTTATCGTAATCGAATTCATTTAATACTTCTTCTGCAAGAAAAAGATGTCCAATATGTATAGGATTAAATGTACCTCCGATAATTGCTGCTTTCATTTCTTTAATCAACCATTTCTGCAAATAATATTTTGCATTCTTTTACGCCTTTTCCTGTAACAGCAGAAATACCAATAACTTTATCATCTTTTAATATTTTTGTTAATTCTGTTAAATTATCTTCAGTTCCCAATATATCTAATTTTGTTCCTATAATTAAACGTTTTTTTCTTATTAATTCCGGTAAAAAACTCTTTAACTCTTTTGTAAGTATTTCGACTGTTTTAAGAAAATCCGGATCACTTAAATCCACTAGAAATACAAGTAATCTGGATCTTGAAATATGCTTTAAAAATCTTATTCCGAGGCCTGCACCCGATGATGCTCCTTTTATTATACCAGGAATATCCGCGAGTATAATATCCTTATCATAAATATTTAAAACACCAAGATTTGGAATTTTTGTTGTAAACGGATAATTTGCTATCTCCGGATGAGCTTTTGTTAAAATAGAAAGTAATGTTGATTTGCCTGCATTAGGTAATCCAACAAATCCTATATCAGCAATTATGTTTAATTCTATACGTATTTTGCGTAATATACCGGGCTTTCCTGGTTTTGCAAATTTTGGGGCCTGGCGTGTAGATGTAGCAAAATTAGAATTTCCTCTACCACCTATTCCACCGCTTAAAAATATCCACTCTTCTCCTGATTTTTTAAAATCTTTTAAGATTTTTCCGGTTTTTATGTCCTTTATTATTGTTCCAGGCGGTACTGATATAACAACATCTGTCCCATTTTTTCCATGCTTTTTTCTGCCCATGCCGGAAAAACCATTCTGTGCTTTAAATATTTTTTTTCGCTTTAATTGTAGTAGAGTTTTTAGATTTTGTTTAACAAGGAATTTAACATCTCCGCCCTTTCCGCCGTTACCGCCATCCGGGCCTCCTAATGGAACATATTTTTCACGCCTAAAAGAAACAACCCCATTTCCGCCATCACCGGAAGCTACTTCTATTTCTACTTCATCGATAAAACCATTCACAATTATTTTTCGGCTTTAATACTGGCGTATTTTCTTCCTTTTCTGCTGTGAAATACAACTGCTCCGTCTTTTGTAGCAAATAATGTGTCATCTTTGCCTATACCAACATTTTCTCCGGGATGAAATTTTGTACCTCTCTGACGTACAATTATTGTTCCGGATTTAATTAATTGGCCTCCGAATCTTTTAATTCCCAGCCTTTTGGCATTTGAGTCTCTATTATTTTTTGAACTTCCGCCACCCTTTTTATGTGCCATATTATTACCCCCAATATTCAATCAATATTTATATTTAATCTTTTAGGATATTCTTTTTCTAAATCTAAAAGTCCTTTAATTAAAAAATCTGTAATTCCAATTATCCATTCCTGTCTGTCCTCTGGATATTTTATTAAAAACATTTCCATTTGTCCAGGCTCTTCTGACTTACCCCTAACTTTAATTTTTTTTTCATTATTAAGCAGATTTGCAGTAGTTCTTAATAAACAGGTAACTGCTGCACACACGATGTCAGAACCAAATTTACTAAATAAAGCATGGCCTGATGCTTTAAACGATTTAATTGTATTATTTTTTGATAATTTTATATCAATAATAATCACATTAAGTTATGCAATTTCCTGTACTCTAATAATAGTATACTTCTGTCTGTGGCCCTGTTTTTTTCTATAGCCTTTTCTTTTTTTATACTTAAAGACAACAACTTTTTTGTCTTTAATCTGATCCTCGACAATAGCTTTTATTTTTATTCCCTTAATAAAAGGAGTACCGATTTTAATATCATCGTTATCTGATGTCATTAAAACAGAATCAAATTCTACAATATCGCCTTTTACATTATTTAATTTGTCTATTCTTAAAAGCGAACCTTTTTCTGCTTTATACTGTTTACCTTTTATGTCTACCAGTGCGTACATAATAAATTACCTCATTGATTTATATTCGTATTAGCACACGAATATAACATTAAAACTGTTTATGGGTCAAGTGAGTTTTGCACAAAGGTTTATTACCTTGTTACTGAAAATGTTCCACCCCATGGGTTTTCTTTCTTTTAAGAATGCAGTTAAATCGTTAACATTTATAAATAATATAAAATTCTGTGAATCTGCGTCTGATTATTTAAATTTTGTATAAAAAATAATTCATTAGAATCCATATTTATGATTGCTTTGTTTTCGCCAGCAAAACTTGCACTTATTATGATTATTTAGTATAGTATTAATATTAAACTTCTTTTTTTAAATTTAATTATAAGGAAATATAATGGAAAGACGCAAAGTTAATATCGACGGAAATACAGCCGTAGCGTATGTTGCACATGCAACAAATGAAGTGATTGCAATATATCCGATAACTCCATCATCACCTATGGGTGAAATATCAGATACATATTCTGCATCTGGTAAAAAGAATATATGGGGAACTGTACCGGATGTTGTAGAAATGCAGTCCGAAGCAGGTGCAGCTGGTGCTGTACACGGTGCATTAACAACAGGTGCACTTACAACTACTTTTACAGCTTCACAGGGTTTACTCCTGATGATACCAAATATGTTTAAAATTGCCGGTGAATTAACATCTACTGTATTTCACATTGCAGCAAGAGCGGTTGCATGCCAGGCATTATCTATTTTTGGTGACCACTCTGATGTAATGTCTACACGTTCTACAGGCTTTGGAATGCTCGGTTCAAATAGTGTACAGGAAGTAATGGATTTTGCCTTAATTTCACAGGCCGCTACATTAGAAAGCAGAGTGCCATTTCTTCACTATTTTGACGGTTTCAGAATCAGTCATGAAATACAGAAAGTCGAAGAGCTTACTTTTGATGATATGAAAGCGATGATAGACGATAATCTTGTCATTGCTCATAGGAAAAGAGGCATGAATCCGGAAAAACCTGTAATCCGAGGTACCGCCCAAAATCCGGATGTATTTTTTGCAGCAAGAGAAACAGCAAATAAATACTATAATGCTACTCCGGATATTGTTCAGAAAGCTATGGATAAATTCTCAAGGTTAGTAGGCAGAAAATATCATCTTTTTGATTATATTGGTGCTCCTGATGCAGAAAGAGTTGTTATAATGATAGGCTCCGGTGCAGAAACTATGGAAGAGGTTATAAACTATCTTATTGCAAAAGGGGAAAAAGCAGGACTTCTTAAAGTAAGGCTTTACAGACCATTTAGCGTAGATCGTTTTATTAAAGCATTACCAGATACTGTAAAAAGTATTGCAGTACTGGATAGAACTAAAGAACCTGGTTCTATTGGTGAACCTCTTTATGTTGATGTTAGAACAGCTATCGGCGAGGCTATATCAGAAGGATCTACAAAAATGAAAGATTATCCGGTTATTGTAGGTGGAAGATACGGACTTGGTTCTAATGAATTTAATCCTGGAATGGCAAAAGCCGTTTTAGATAATTTAAAATCAGATAAACCTAAAAACCATTTTACTATTGGTATTAATGATGATGTAACTCATACTAGCCTAGAATATGATAATGATTTTTCTTCTGAATCAGATGATATTCATACAGCTATGTTTTTTGGACTTGGTTCTGACGGTACAGTTGGTGCAAATAAAAACTCTATTAAAATTATTGGAGAAGCAACTGATAATTTTGCTCAAGGGTATTTTGTCTATGACTCTAAAAAAGCAGGAGCAACTACTGTCTCACATTTAAGGTTCGGCAAAAATGCTATAAATAGTACTTACCTTATCCAGAAATCTAATTTTATTGCATGTCACCAGTTCAGCTTCTTAGAACAGTTTGACATGTTAAGTAATGTAAAAGACGGCGGTGTTTTCCTTCTTGCTTCTCATTTTCATAAAGATGAAGTATGGGAAAAATTACCGAAATTTGTACAGGAACAGATAATTGAAAAGAAACTTAAGTTTTACGTAATTAATGCAGTTGATATTGCAGAAAATGTAGGACTTGGAAATAGAATTAATATGATAATGCAAACTGCTTTCTTCCTTATTTCCGGCATTCTACCTGAGGATAAAGCAATTAGCCTGATTAAAAAGTTCATAGACAAAACATATGGAAAGAAAGGTCAGGATATTGTTGATATGAACTATAAGGCAGTTGATAATGCAAAAGATAAAATTGAACAAGTTGATTATCCTGGTTCTGCATCCAGTTCAATAAAGATGATACCAAGTGTACCTGATAATGTTCCTCTATTTATTAAAGAAGTAACAGGTCAGATTATTGCCAAAAAAGGCGACAAACTTCCTGTTTCCAAACTTCCGGATGATGGAACATATCCTACCGGTACAACAAAATATGAAAAGAGAAACATCGCAGAAGAAATTCCTGTTTGGGATCCGGATACATGTATACAGTGTGCTACATGTTCTTTTGTTTGCCCTCATGCGTCAATCAGGCTAAAAGTATATGCTGCCTCTATTCTTGATAAAGCTCCTTCCGGATTTAAATCTGTAGATGCAAAAGGTAAAGAATTCGCCGGAATGAAAGCTACTATTCAGATAGCACCGGAAGATTGTACAGGATGTGAACTTTGTGTTAATGCCTGCCCTTCTCATAAAAAAGTAGATGGTGTTAAAACTAATAAAAAAGCAATTAATATGGGAGTACAGGCTCCTATAAGAGCAAAGGAAACAGAAAACTGGGACTTTTTCTTAACAATTCCTTTAGTCGATAGAAGCTTATTAAGAGAAAATACATTGAAAGGTTCTCAGTTACTTGAACCGTTGTTTGAGTTCTCCGGGGCATGTGCAGGATGCGGTGAAACACCTTATGTAAAGTTAGTATCTCAATTATTCGGTGACAGAATGATTATTGCTAATGCTACCGGTTGTTCCTCAATTTACGGCGGGAATCTGCCTACTACTCCGTATACTACAAGAGCAGACGGAAGAGGTCCTACATGGTCTAATTCACTTTTCGAAGATGCTGCTGAATTTGGTATGGGTATGCGTTTAACAAGCGATAAAATGAACCAGTATGCACTGGAACTTGTAGATAAATATCTTGCAGAAAATAAACTTGATGCTAACATTCTTAATGCGATAAAGAACAATCCGCAGGGCTTACAATCAGAAATTGAAAAGCAAAGAGAAAATGTTTCTAAACTAAAAGATCTTTTAGCTAAAGGCAGTGCCCAGGAAGATAAAAATTTCCTTTCTGTCACAGACTTCCTTATTAAACGTTCCGTATGGTCATTTGGTGGTGACGGATGGGCTTATGATATTGGATACGGCGGGCTTGACCATGTACTCGCATCCGGAAAGAACATCAACATACTTTGTGTAAATACAGAGGTTTACTCAAACACTGGTGGACAGATGTCTAAAGCTACACCAGTTGGAGCAATAGCAAAGTTTGCTGCAGGCGGTAAACCAATAGGAATGAAAGACCTTGGTTTAATGGTTACTACTTATGGTTATGTTTATGTTGCCCAGATTGCTATGGGTGCAAATAAAGCACAGACTATAAAGGCAATTAAGGAAGCAGAAAACTATGATGGCCCTTCTTTAATTATTGCATACAGTCATTGTATTGCGCATGGTTTTGACCTGGCTAACGGATTGGATCAGCAAAAACTTGCTGTGGACTCCGGTGCATGGAACCTCTTTAGATACAATCCGGAATTGACCAAAGAAGGAAAGAATCCATTTATTCTTGATTCAAAAGAACCAACTGCTGATATTAAGGAATATATGTATAATGAAAACAGGTTTAAAGCACTTAAAAGAAGTAAACCAGATGATGCAGCAAAATATCTCGCTGAAGCAAAGAAAAGTGCAGGTGACAGATATAACTTCTATAAATATTTAGCAGACAGATAAAATTTTACACTAAGATATTTAAAGCGGGGTTTTTAAAAAGCCCCGCTTTTTTGTTTTGTCTAAAAATTCTATAAATTGAGAGATATTTCAACATCCTTAATATTTTTTAATAAGATAACCTATATTACCTGGTAAATTTAATTTAAAAAAATTATATTCAGGTTCCTTTTCATTAGAATGTTGTCGTAGTTTGTCAGGGCATAAAGTATAGGAGCCTATGAGGAAAATTGGAATACATGAAAAAATTATTTACTCTAAAGGGTAATTCGCATAAATCACTTTCTGAATTTCCAAAGGCATTTTTATAAAAAAATCCAGATCCGAATTCTCTATGAACGTTAATGGCAACCAGAATAATTTTTTTAAGTTAATTTTTCATTTTCCAAATTTTTTTTCCTGTTTTTTTGCTTTCCTTATTAATATTTTATATAAATTTACTAGCAGACTCATTTTAAAAGCAGATCCTCCGAAGAATACCGAACCCCCATCCAGGGCTAATCGTACTGAATGAGGGAAGAGCGGCACCATAAAAAATATCCTAACATTTAAAAGGCAAAACTAAATACGGCATATGGAGTTATTACAAAACCAGCTTCATATCCACTTTCATCTTCAAGTTTTTCTATTTCAATAACGGGTTCAATGCCAACTGTCAGTGTGAAAAAATAATCAAAAAATGATTTAGAATAATAAGCATCAAACTCAATATCACTAAAACCGGGATCCTCGAAAAAGATAATATTTAATGCGGCTTCAAGCCCAATAATATTTGTATTTTTAATTACAAACTCATGTCCTGCTCCAACAATAGCTCCAAGCTCAATTTCAGGCAGATAGGTTAAATCCAGTTCAATAAAAGGTATTTCAAAAAATTCTGCACCAACAAGGAATAAACCTTCAAACCTTTCAATAACTTCAATTTCTTCACCATCTTCATCAAATTCGGGCATTTCACCAAGAATAAAAGTATTTTCATTTCCAAAATAAATTATTACAGGAATTTCTTCTTCAACTTCAATTTCAAATTCTTCGAATACAGTTATCTCACCAATTTCTGCATCTGGTGCTACAGGTATTTCCCATTCAAAGCCTAATACCAAATCTGTGTCGAATACCTCCCACTCAAATCCTGGTGTTATATAAAAAACTCTTTCGTCATCATTAACATCTGCTACACCTATTTCCACAAAAGCATCCAGTCCGATAGAATCGTCAATATCACCTTCTACTATTTTATTAATATCCAGTTCATCCAGTGTAAGTACATCTATAAGTTCAACTCTTTGTCCAGTTTCTTCTTCCAAAACCACTCCAATACCTTTTGCATAGTATTTATATTCTACGACTTTCGGTTCAAAGGGATTCCAGTCTTTTGTTTTTATACAATTATCATATGAACCGAATGGCACTATAACACTTTCATTTAGGCTTACAACTTCGCCCATATCTTCAGCTTCATCTTTATAGTATTCCTGATAATATGCATCACCGATTTTAAGATTAGCAGGCATTACTATTCCTGGTAATGCGCCATCCTTACCACTTTCCCAGGAGCCTTCGAAACTAACAAGTGTTCCCTCATCATATTCTTTTGATATTTCACCGAAATACCATACATTTCCATGAATATCCTGAGCAAACCAGTCAAATGTATCTTCTGTAAGTTCTCCATTCTCATAAACTCTGTCTCTTACAACTGTACACGTAACTCCCATTACAACTCTTGTATCGTAAGTTACTTCTACAATAATTTTTTCTACATCTTCTTCTTCTCTGCCTTCGTAAACAGTAACCGTTCCTGGGATTAATGGCATATATGGATTATCAATTACAGTTACAAAATCATCCGGATTAATAACAGGCATGTAATTATAATCATCAAGAACTATTGCAGGCTCTGTTGAACAGCCTGTAAAAAATACCAACAGCAGAAGAATTAAAAATATTAAAAGATTTTTTTTCATGTATTCCTCCATTTTTTATATATGGATGCAATATAATACATCCCTATTTTACTCTTTTACTTCTAATCTAATTAAAAGTTTCCTTTGAGTATTTCATCAATATTTAAATCAGAACTTGTTGTTATTTTAACCAATGGTACTAGTTTATCCTCTTCCTCTTCCAAAATTAAGCCAATACCTTCTGCATAATATTTATATTCTAAAACTCCAGGTTCTAATGGATTCCATTCCTTTACTTTTACACAATTCTCATAAGTATCAAAAGGAATTACAACGAATTCATCTATACCTACAACCTGGCCTATATCTTCTGCTTCACCTTCATAGTACTCCTGGAAGTATGGTTCTCCAATGGACGGCTTTCCCTGCATTATTATTCCCGGAATTGCGCCATCCACTCCTGCTTCCCATGAGCCTTTAGTACTAACTAATTCTCCATTTTCATATTCTTTTGATTCTTCACCAAAATACCAGACATTTCCATCCACATCCTGGGCAAACCAATCGTCTGTATCTTCAACAAGGTTTCCGTTTTCATATTCCCTATCTCTGACAACAACACAGGTAACTCCCATTACTACTCTGGTTCTTTCTGTAACTTCAGTAATTACGTATTCAACATCTTCTTCATCTCTTGCTTCCAATATAGTAACAGTACCAGGAATTAATGGATAATATGGATTATCAATCATTGATACAAAATCATCAGGATTAATAACTGGTGCATAACTGGAACCATCCATTTCCGTTGTTTGTTCTGATGCACATCCTGTAATAATAATTATTATTATACTAAGCAGTATAAATGTAATTTTACCTTTCATAAAAACCTCCAATTTGATGTTTTATACACGAAATATAAAACATCAAACTAACGGAAAGTTAATCTTAAAATTACAATTTAGTTATATTCAACTTCTACCATTTTTTTAATCTTATTAAAATATTAAAAACCGCAGAGAAACACAGAGATTAAGATATTTATGTAAATGAGATAACAATTAAAGTATTAGGATATTAATAGAACAAAGAGTTATTATAATGATGAATAAAACCTCGGCGTTCTCTGCGGTTAATTAAAAAGTAAATTATTTTTAATATTATCGTTACTTTAATTCTAAATAGTTTTAGGTAGACAGACGGTAAATGTACTGCCTGCATCAGGCTCACTTTTTACCTGAATATTTCCTGTATGCTTTTTTACAATTGCATTTACAAGGCTAAGACCAAGTCCTATACCTGCAATTTTTGAATCTTCATTGCTTCTATAAAAACGTCTAAAAATTAATGGAAGATCCTTTTCCGGGATTCCCATTCCAGTATCTTTAATTATTAAATTAACATCACTCTGATTACTTTCAATTTGTATTGAAATCATACCATTTTCTGGCGTGTATTTTATTGCATTATCTATTAAATTTGCAACCATTCTTTGAATTCCCTGGTATTCACCAAAAATAATACATTTTTCAGGAATATTGATATTTATATTTAATTGTTTATCTTCTAATACCGGTGAGAAAAGATCACATGCATCATAAACAATAACACACAGATCAATTTTTTCGGCTTTTATTTTGGTTTTGCCCGTATCAGCTTTTGTTATGTAAAGCATAGTATTTATTATTTCCAGCAATCCGTCACATTCCTCAATAGTGTTAGATGCCATTTTCTTATAATCAGATAAACTTGAGTTTTGACTTGTTACTGTTATTTCTGCATTCCCACGAATTCTTGTAAGGGGACTTTTTAAATCATGAGCTATATTATCCGTAATTTCCTTTATCTCGGTTACAAGAACTTCGATATGATCAAGCATTTTGTTAAAAGTATTTGCAAGTTGCTTAATCTCCAGATCTTTAGTCTTTATATCTACACGCATGTTTAATGCACCACCCTCAGAAATATCAAGAGCAGCTTTTGTCACTTTTTCTACTCCTTTAAGTGCCCGCTTTGCTATTACAAGTCCTATAAAGGCAGAGAATACTATCATAATCCCCATTAAAAGAAAAAATACATTCCTGAGTAGGTTCATAAAAACATTATGCTCTTCTAAGACTATCCCCATATTTAAAATTAGTTCATCATCAATAAATCCATAAATAGAACGAATTTCATATTCTTTATCTTCGAAATAAAAATTTGTTATTACAAATTCTTCTCCTCCATTTATTGCTTTTATAGCTTCTTCATTTACTTCTAAACCATTCCATTCTTCTTCAAGCTTAGATGAATGTATCAATTCTCCTTCATTATCATAAAGCCTGAAATATCCGTTTTCTATTCCGTCTGCAACAGCCTCATCTTCCATTTCCTCTTCTAATTCTTCCAGACCTTCGTCTTCATAAAACATTCGGAATTCAATTATATCGGTCGCCATATCTTCATTAATCTTCTTATTTAAAAATGATGTTATAAAAATGTAAAACACATAAAACGCAATTAATGATGAAATTATATACATTAATGCATATAAAAGTACTAATCTGAACGATAATGTTCTTTTATTCCGATTCTTTAATAACATAACCAACTCCTCTTATTGTATGAATTATTTTCTTATCAAATCCCTTATCTATTTTGTCCCTAAGCCTGCACATTCTTGCTTCAACAATATTTGTATGCGGATCAAAATTATAATTCCACACATGCTCCATAATCATAGTTTTGGAAATAACCCTTCCAGCATTTCTCATTAGATATTCTAAAAGTGCAAATTCTCTTGGCTGAAGTTCAATTACCTGTTCACCTCTTTTAACTATACGTGTAAAAAGATCTATTTGAAGGTCGCGAAAAGTAAGACTTGTAGGTTCTGTAACAAGACTGGATCTACGAATTAAGGCATGTAAACGAGCTAATAATTCAGAAAATGCAAAGGGTTTTGTTAGATAGTCATCACATCCTGATTCCAGACCCTTTATTTTATCATCTGTAGAACTTCTTGCACTTAAGACAAGTATGGGCATATTGTTTTTCTTTTTACGCAATTGTGAGATTATTGATAATCCATCTAATTTCGGCAGAGTTATATCTATAATTGCAACATCATATTTATTAATTAAAGCAAAGTGCAAGCCTTCTTCGCCATCTTCAGCATGTTCAATAACATAACCTGCCTCTTTTAAGCCTTTAATAACAAATTCTGCAATTTTATTATCATCTTCGATAAAAAGTATTCGCATTTTTTCTCCTGAATAACAACTATCATCCTGTTGCAGATAATATAATTCTAACTTAAACCACTTATTTATGATTCATGATTTCAATTCCACTCCATTTATCTGACACACCCTTTACCATAAAAAGTGCGGAGAGTTTCAAATACAAGTGTGCGGATTTATCCTTTGGATTGAACTTTAGTATCTGTTTGAAAATTAATGCTGCTTTTGTAAAATTTCTATTAAAATAATTTTTTAAACCCTGCTCAAAGATCTTTAGTGTTTTCTGCTTTAATCTTTTAACATCGCCAGGATCCTCGTCAAATATTTCAAAAACAGATACTGGCTTCAGTTTTCTTTTTACCTGAACTTTTCCAAGAAAACGAACATCATGTTCCTTAATGTTCCCTATCTTGTTCAATGTATATTCGCTAATCAGAATAGAAACGCCATAGAGTTTTGTTAGGCCTTCCAGACGTGATGCCAGATTAACTGTGTCTGGAACAGAAATATAAACTTTAGATAAATCCTTATTTACTTTAGCTGAAACAACAACAGAACCTGATTCTATAAATTTAATCGCATTACCTATTAAATTGTACATAATTTGTTCAAGCCTGTTTTCATCACCATCTACTGGTTGTACATCATCTCTTATGTTATTTGTAAGTACAAGCTTTTTTCCATAGACTAATGAACTGCTTATTTTTAAAACAATATTTGTGAGTATTCTTATATCAACAGGCATTATTTTCAACCTAAGGTCATGCTTCTTTAATTTTGAAAAATCAAGAAGACTATTAAAAAGACTGGCAAGCCGTTTTCCGGAAGATATTATAATAGAAAAATTATCCCACATTGTTTCTGTGGGCTTTCCTGCGACACCATCTATCAGGGATTGAGTAATACCAATTATTCCATGCAGAGGTGTCCTTAGTTCGTGAGAAACATTAGCAAGAAAATCATCTTTAAGCCGATCCACTTTTTTAAGCCTTTCTGTAACAAGTCGTTCCTGCTTTAACTCATTATTCTGTTGTTTTATCCTACTAACCAATAATTTGAGCCTATACCGTACAAAGATAAATATTATTAACACCAGTGTAATTACATATAGAGTATAAGCCAACCAGGTTTGCCAGGGCGGAGGTGTCATATTAATTCTTATAGAATATCCTTCTTCGTTCCATACACCATTATTATTTGATCCTTTTACTCTGAATACGTAATTTCCAGCTGGTAGATTAGTATATGTAGCAATACGTCTTGTTCCGATATAATTCCATTCTTTATCAAATCCTTCCATTTTATATGCATATTGATTTTTAATAGGATTTGTAAAATCCAAAGCAGTGAATTCAAAAGAAAAAACTGTATCCGAAAACAACAGATTTATCTCTTCTGTTTCTGAAATATCTTTCCCAAGTATTATTCTTTCATCAATATATAAACCTATTGGAACAGAATTATTAAAAATCTTTAGATCTGTAATTTGCATCTGAGGAGCTAATAGGTTCTCTTTTATTTTTTCCGGATCGAAAGCATTTAATCCATGCATTCCGCCAAAGAAAATTTCTCCATATTGATTTTTAAAATATGTTCCTTCATAAAAAGTTAAATTATGAAGTTCATTATAACCATAGTTTTTAAATATTTCAGGTTCCGGATTAAATTTAGATAATCCATTTTCTGTACTAAGCCACAATAATCCACTTTTATCTTCTAAAATGCCATGAATTACATCATTTGGTAATCCGTCCTCTTCTTTATAAGGATTAAATAATTTAGAATCTTCATTATACATATTTAATCCATTATCCGTTCCAATCCATAAAAAACCTTTATTATCTTGAATAATACTCATAATAACACTATTAGAAAGGCCATCCTTAATAGAAAGATGTTCAAAATTGAGTTGTTCCTGTTGAGCAAATATCGAAAAAAAACTAAAAAAAAATGATAAAAAAATATTCTTTTTAATTTATAAATGAAAATTTGATTACTCAATTTTTTACGTATCATACTAAAATAATACGATAAATGAGGAAAATCATCAAATTACATTTTGGTAATGTTTAGAAAGAATGTAATACAAAAATTATTAATTCATCAAAATTAATAATTTTGATTTTTCATTTAATCAAATTTTTTACTTATGTATATATTTTTTAATAGTTAACTTTATTCTTCCAATCTGTATTATATCTTTCTGATTAAGCTTTACATATCTGTCTTGTGGCAGTTCTTTTTCATTTAGCAAGGTACCATTAGTACTATTAAGATCCTTAATATAGTAGGCTTCTTTTATTTTTTGAATTATTGCGTGTTCACGGGATGCAAGACCATCATCTACTATAATATCGCTTTTTTTATCTCTACCTATGGATATCTTAGTTGCTATTGGAATATTTTCATCACCAAACATAATGTATAACGCTTCTGATTTAGATACTTTGCTTAACTGCTGCCCTATATTGCTGTCTTTAGAGATTGTATTGTCGAAATCAGACATAAGATCTCCTTTTATCTTTTATTCACTTTTATAAACTAAAAAAATTATAAATGGTTTACTTATCAGCGTCAATATTTTTTAATTACATTTTGATTTGTAACTCTTCGTTATTAGTAGTTACTTGCAGTTTATTATATTAGAGAAAAATTATGTGTTTAAATGCTTTTAAATTACGGATTATTTATTTTAGCTTCCAATTCGTCTATATCATCTTTTAAATAATTCATCTCTAATTCCATCTGTCTGTACGCATCAGAAGGGTTTTTATGAGCACAATTTGCTTTTGTCATATTTTCTTTAAGCGCCGAAAGTTTTTTTCTTTTTTCCAAAAGCTCTTGTTGTAAATCCATAATAATCACCTCAATATAAATTGTTATTTACACTTTTTACGAAATCACTCCATTGTACTTTTATTTTAATCTATATTAGCAGAAAAATGCAATAACAAATGAATATCCGGATTTAATGGTTTTTTCTACGGATTGGAATACAAAACACGGTAGAATATTCTTTCGTGTTAAGGTTGGCAATAATTACATGGAAAATATTAATACTATGAGAGTACATTGTAGTTATCCTGATATGAGATCTGTAGAAAAATTAAAGCAAATTATAGAATCGATTAAACTTCCAATATCTCATGAAAATATTAGTTTGGCAGAAGATATCTTAAACAGTATTAGTCCTATATATACTAAAGGTCATAGTCTTCATTTTATGTTAAAACATCATGAATATGATACTAACGATATAAATAATTTATTTAGCCGATTAAAAAGTAATATTGAAAAAGGAGAATTTTATGAATCTCAAACTATTGTTTCATTAATTTTAGAACAAATAAAAGAAAAAGAAGATTTGTTTTATCAAATAGATGTAAATATAGAACAGAATCAAATATCCATAAACATTACAGATATAATTAATAATTACTTATTTTATGATGATATGGATATTGAAGTATATATAAAAGAATATAAAGAACCAAATTCTGAAAAAATAATGGACAATATGCAAACTATAGCGAGAGATCATTCCCAAATGGATCCTTCAAAACATATTGATTTATTGAAACCGGAAAAAATTGAACTTATTAGTGAAGCTATAAAACTTGAAAATATTAAAAATAAGTTTTCCGGGCCATTTTATTATGATTGGAAAGAATTGGAAATAATTGTATTATATGGTGCCAATCAGAATTATTATTTTACAAAGAGGTTAGTACTAAATTAGTGCAAAAAAAAAATTGCACCGACGTCATAGTAATGCTCTGTATAGTCGTTGCATAATATC